>Ga0209863_10000119_pt1 | contig 48562 bp, 45 predicted proteins | sample OrgsoiDNA2013046_FD_185796 | JGI IMG/M metagenome (GOLD analysis project Ga0209863, IMG submission 185796) | Permafrost soil microbial communities from the Arctic, to analyse light accelerated degradation of dissolved organic matter (DOM) -... | ecosystem: Environmental > Terrestrial > Soil >...
TTATGTAATGGCGGCTTCCATGATGGAAAGGGTTTCAGGAAAGACCTGGGAAGACCTGATAACCGAATACGTTCGCAAGCCACTCCATATTTCAATGCGCTATTCCTGGCCCAACCGGATGGATCCCACAGCTCCTGCCGGTCACTGGTTCCAGGGGGGTTCATTTCATTCTGAAGATCCGGATACCTGGGTTAAGGTCCATCCGGTATTGTATCCTGGTCAGGGAATTTCAATCAGCATGCCGGATTATATGAAATATATGCAGGCAAATCTGAGTGGTCTTTACGGAGAGAGAATGGCGCTGCCGAAATCTGTTTTTGATTTTTTGTATTTCGGCATTCCGGATTATTCGTTGGGCTGGAACAATGGAAGTTATAATGGCCAGCTATTTGCCTTTCACGAAGGCCTTTCCCCGTTGTTCAATTGCAGGGCAGAAATTCTGAAAGAAAAAGATCGGGGCATTATCGTTATGTGTAATTCCGGTGATAAGGATGGCAGAGGGGCCGTGCTGGACCTTACCCGTCTTCTGGAGGCAAAATATTTCTGACTGGCACGGAATCCGTGGTTGGAACTGAGCACAAAAAATTATTTTTTGAAAAAACAATCCATGAACTGCATCGCGATGATCCCTGCCAGATATGCTTCAACACGCTTTCCCGGCAAGCTGATGCAAATGCTCGGCAGCAAAACGGTTATCCGCCATACCTACGACAATACCGTTGGAACCGGACTCTTCGACCAGGTGATTGTTGTAACGGACAGCCAGATCATTTTTGATGAAATCAAATCCAACGGCGGAAGTGTCATGATGAGTCGTAAACCGCATGAAAGCGGTAGCGACCGGATTGCAGAAGCGGCGGAAAATCTGGATACTGAAATCGTGGTAAATGTGCAGGGGGATGAACCTTTTGTTCAAAAAGCACCGTTGGAAAAATTGCTCGGGATTTTTAAGAAAGATGCGACGGTACAGGTAGCTTCCCTGATGCAGGTCATAAAGGACAAAAAAAATATTTCGGACCCGAATTTTGTAAAAGTTGCCGTAGACCTGCAAATGAATTCCCTTTTCTTCAGCCGTAGCGTGATTCCGTTTCCGCGGGATCAGTCTCTGGCTGTTACCTACTACGAACATATCGGCGTATACGCTTTCAGAAAACAGGCATTAATAAACTTTACACATTGGCCGGTAACCGCTCTGGAGGCAGCTGAAAAAATCGAATGCCTTCGTTATCTTGAGCATGGCATACCTTTAAAAATGGTACTTACTGAATATATGGGCGTTGAGATCGATACGCCGGGGGACCTGTTGCTGGCCAAACAAAGGATGGGATAAACTTGCAAGTGATTATCTAAACGCTGTTATATGAATGAGACCATGTGGGGGATTGATCTGGGAGGAACCAAAGTGGAAGGAATCATCCTGCGGGGTGACAAGGATCCGGAAACCCTGATCAGGACCCGTGTAGATACCGAAGCGTCCCAGGGATACGATCATGTGATTGGACAGATTGAAAAGCTCGTAAATAAAATGAAAGCAGAATCCAGGCTTTCTCCAACGAAAATCGGATTTGGAACACCCGGAATCCTGGATCCTATTTCTCAAAACCTCAAAAATTCAAATACCACTATATTAAATCATCGGCCATTAAAAAAGGATCTGGAAGAACGCCTGCAATTGCCCATCATCCTGGCCAATGACGCAAATTGTTTTGCCCTTGCCGAAGCTACCTGGGGTGGTGTAAAAAAAGCGGCACCGCGTGCCCGTATTGTTTTTGGAATCATTTTGGGCACAGGTGTAGGCGGCGGTTTGGTAATCGATGGAAAAATATGGGAGGGTCATCATGGAATCGCCGGGGAATGGGGGCATAATTTCCTGGATGAATCGGGCGGACCCTGTTATTGCGGCAAGACGGGTTGTGTAGAAAAAATGATTTCCGGTCCTTCCCTGCAGAAATTTTATGAATCGATAGCAGGCGCTAAAAAATCACTAAAGGAAATTGTTTTGCAAAGAGAAACAGACCCCTACGCAAGGCATACCCTTGACCGGCTGAACCATTTCTTTGGCAAAGCCGTATCATCCATCACGAACATGCTGGATCCGGATATCATTGTTGTCGGAGGCGGTGTTGGAAATATTGATGAAATTTATACAGAAGGAGTGAAATCTCTAAAACATTTCATTTTTAATAATTATTGCACCGTCCCTGTTATCAGACCGGAGCTCGGCGACAGTGCGGGTGTTTTCGGTGCTGCCGCTTTAACACAGAAAGCCTAACGCGATTTAACGCGTAACGCCTAACACCTAACGCCTGATGCATTAAAATTTGTTTACAAAATGTAACTTTTTATTTTTTTAAATATGAAATTCAGGAATTTCAAAATGGTCAGTTATGTTGTCTATGGCAGGGGAAGTTTCAACCAGCTGGATGAAATTTTAGCGCCACAGAGAAAAGGAAAATCTCCTATGATTTTTCTGGTGGATCATTTTTTTGAAAATAACCCGTTGATAAACCGAATTCCTCTCCGCGATTCCGATAAGATTCTCTACGCCGATGTCAGCCACGAGCCCAAAACAAAACAGGTAGATATTTTATCGGGGCAGCTGAAACAGGAATATGGAAGTATCAGTGGGATTATCGGCATTGGCGGCGGCTCGGTAATGGACCTAGCCAAAGCGGTTTCACTGATGATGAATAATCCCGGATCCTCCGCTGATTACCAGGGATGGGACCTGGTAAAATATCCGGGTGTTTATAAAGCGGGTATACCCACGTTAAGCGGCACCGGAGCAGAGGTTTCGCGCACAACGGTACTCACGGGTCCTGCACGCAAACTGGGTATGAATTCCGATTTTACTCCCTTCGATCAGATTGTGCTGGATCCCGAACTCACAACAAATGCTCCCCCGAATCAGCGTTTTTATACGGGTATGGATTGCTATATACATTGTATTGAAAGTCTTACCGGCACTTTTTTAAATGAATTCAGTAAATCCTATGGAGAGAAGGCTCTGAATCTTTGCCAGGAAGTATTTCTGGGCGATGGATCCTGGGGATCTGTGCAGGATGACAAACTGATGATGGCTTCTTACGCCGGTGGAATGAGCATCGCTTATTCACAGGTTGGCGTTGCACATGCGGTGAGTTACGGTTTAGGATACCTGTTAGGTACCCGGCACGGCGTGGGCAATTGCATTGTATTTGACAAGCTGGAAGAATACTATCCGGAAGGAGTAAGAGAATTCAAAAAAATGGTAGTAAAAAACAAAATTGAAATACCGCAGCATATCACCCGGGGACTCAGCGATGAACAGTTTGATACCATGATCAATGTTTCGCTCGGCATGAAACCTTTGTGGGAAAATGCCCTCGGCCCCGACTGGGAACGTATCATGACAAAAGAAAAGCTGAGAGCGCTTTATGAAAAACTTTAATAACGCCTGATGCGAATAGCCTGTATTATAATGGCGCATAAAGAACCTCAGCAGATTGAACGTTTTATTAGTAGATTCAGCCAGCTTCCCTTTGACTTTTACCTGCACATAGATAAAAAAACAAAAAAGGAACCATTTTATTATTTATCAAACCTGCCAAATGTCCGGTTTGTGAAGAAGCGGATTCGTGTAAGATGGGCGTCCTACGGTTTTTTGCACGGAGTAATCCTGGCTCTGAAAGAAATAACGGCCACCGGTATTTCGTATGATTTTATCAGCATTATGAGCGGTCAGGATTATCCTATCAAACCGGTTGCAGAGATCTATCGGTTGCTGGAAGAAAATATGGGCAAAAATTTTATCAGCTATGAAGAAGGCGGAGAATGGTGGCGCCATGCCATTACCCGTATTAACAGTTATCATTTTACAAATTTTGGTTTCCGGGGCAGGTATAGAATCCAGTTTTTTTTGAATGCCTTTCTGCCAGCCAGGAAATTTCCTCTCCCATATACGCTCTATGGCGGGCCCAGGGCCATGTGTATGACGCTTTCAACAGATTGCGCTATTTATATTGCGGAGTTTATTGAATCAAATAAAAAACTCCGGCGATTTATACGCTTTACCTGGGGCCCCGATGAATTTGTGATCCCCACCCTCATTATGAACTCAAAATTCAAACAATCCGTCATAAATAATAACTTCTATTATATTGACTGGTCAAAGGGTGGCGACAATCCCAAAACACTCACAGTGGACGATTTCGATTTACTGATGTCTTCCGGTAAAATGCTGGCGCGAAAATTTGATATCAGGCAGGATGCTGTTATTCTGGATCGGCTGGATAATTGTTAATTGTTAATTGTTAACGGGTAAGGCCCAAGTAAATGATGAACCCTCATAACAGAATCGTTGACAATGAACAATTGACAATTATTTCGGCAGCGTCTTAAATACTGTCTCGCTAACGGTAACCGGATATTTTTTCTTCAATTCCTCAATCCAGTTATTCTCCAGTTCATTCTGATAGTCGTTGATCAGCAATCCACGGGCTTCCTCAAAAGTCCGTGGGGAAGGGGCCGTATATTCCCGGAGTATGTAGGCGAACTGAACTGATTTGTCCGGGCTGGTCGTCAGTTCTGTAAACCGGCCTGCTTCCACCCGGCTATTACCCGGAATTTGTTTCCATTCAAACCGTCCTGAATCAGCCTGGATTTGTCCGCTGAAACTATCCACCACTTTTCTCCAACCAGATATATTTTTTTCAAGATCGTTTTGCAGTTTTTTAACCACCGATTGTGTAGGGGAGCTAAAAATGATGGCTTCTGCACCGGGTTTCCACGCGTAGTTTGCGGAATGAGTTGCGAAATATTTTTTCAATCCATCAGAATCTGCGGCGGCCCGGGTCCATATTTGCCGTTGCATGATTTCAAATAACAGGTTGCCATCGCGGAATTCATTTACCTGTGTCGCAAACTCTTTATTGTATTTTTCAAGATGTTCCTTGTAATAATCGAATGCTACAGTCTGACGGTACAAATCCAATATTTCGGAATTGGTTTTACCATTCGTTAATGTGGGTGCGGACTTCAGGCTTTTTCGATAAGCGATCCAATCTCCCAACATATATTTTTTATCTGAGAACTGGAACAGGACCGACTGATCATTCAGGCCTGCATCCGGAGAAGGTTTTTTATTTTGCAGGAGACTGTCAGTATAATTCCATAACCGGTCCCCTGCAGGAATAAATTCCTTAAACTGCGTCTGCTTTAATATGGTCTGCAGCATTTGTTTTCTTGAAACCGATACGCGGGGATCCGTTTTAATTTTTTCTTTCAGATCATTTAGTGTTTTCTGATCTGCAACCGCCGGAACCGGCATTCTCGAAATTCTTTTAATAATGTGATATCCGAATGACGAGGCATAGGGCCGGCTTATCTCTCCGTCTTTTTTCAGGTCGTAGGCGGTTCTTTCAAAACCGGCTTCATATTTGCCGATCCCGAATTCGGGCAGTGAGCCGCCCAGCAGATATGATAAATTATCTCCGCTGAACTTTCTGGCCATCTCGCCAAAGTCTGCCCCTTTCTGCAGCGCCTGGTAAATGGAATCCGCTCTCCGTTGCGTTTCGGCCCTGGCCAATTCATTGGCCTGATAAGGAAAAGCAATCAGAATCTGTGCGACACGGATACGCCCCGCAGCAGGCCTTTCAGCCGTTTTCTTTAGTATAATATATCCACCGGTGGTTCGGAAAACAGGACTATATCTAAGCGTAACGGTTCGGTTTGATCCATTTTTACGATCCATATGATATGCCACACTTTCCATCGCGTAGGGAAGATCGAAGACGGTAATATATCCCAAGTCACCCTGATTATTTTTCACAAAAGGGTCTTCTGAAAACTGGCTGGCAACAGCACCAAAATCAGTATTATTTTTCAACGCCTGGTAAGCATCCTGGATTTTTTTCCAGGCTTTGGCCGTATCTGCGGGTGAAGCATTTTTGGGAGCCGCAACAAACAGGTATGAAACGCGTATATCACGCTGACTCCGTAAAAAAGCCTCTCTGACCATCTGATTCAGACTGCTTTCGTCATTAATATACTGATCAATAATCTGACTTTTGAAATTTTGCAGTTCGGTCCTTTGACCCGTCAGGGTATCCAGTTTCATATCAAAGGCCGCCTGTACTTTCAGCCTGTAACGGATGTACAGATTGAGGTATTCGCGGTACGCTTTATCCGTCGATTTTATTTGAATATTATTTTTCCGGAATGCCTTTAGAAATTCATCACGGCTGATGGTTTGATTTCCGTAGCGAACAAGGGTTTGACCGAAAAATGAATGGGACCAGGTGAGCAGAATAAAGATCAGTACAACATTCTTCATATTCAGGGTGTGTTGACCTTTTTCAGTTTCAGGTTGATGACTTCATCGATCTGCTGATAAGTGAGTTTCTTGGCGATGATCCGCTTTTCTTTATCCAGCAAAAAGATGGACGGGGTTTGATAAACATCGTATAACTGTCGGTAATCCGGCCTCCCGGCGGCGACTTCTGCATCGTGCTGGGCCGTGGTCTGGTAAACGTTTATCCAATCGCCCAAATTGTGGCTCTTGATAAAATTACGCCAGTTCTCCTGCCCGCCATCTACCATCACCCCGTAGATCTGAACGCCCTCATATTTCCACCTGGCCTGGTAAATAGAGTCCAGTTTGGGAATCATCTCTTTACAATGGCTACAGGTGGGATCCCAGAAACAAACCACCACAAAATTGGCAGGTATTTCATAGAGTGACCTGGTTTTTCCCAGGGTATCGGTCATTTCCAGGTTGGCAGCCGGTTGGCCGATCAGGTTCGCCATGATGCTATAGGCCCGGTCGTCTACAAATTTGCGGTACTTCTCAGTGAAAAAATCTGCCTGCCCGGTATTGATATATTTTTCAAATAGGTGAATAAACACGGCATCCTGCCCCATGAATTCAGGATTGATATATTTCTGCACGAAATAAACGAGAAGGAATTTGAACATGTCCTTGTTGGTCCGGGAAAAAAGTAGCATATGGTCTATTTCCCTGTCGAGTGAGTCAGGTTCCGGGGAGACCAGGTCCTTATAATAGCGATCGAGTTTGGGTTCAAAAATGGGCGTCCGGATCAGGCGGTCATCAGTAAAAGAAATATTATCCCAGTAATGCGCCTTGAAATACCGGTAAGCAAACGTGCTGTCGGGTTTTCCGTCCGGGAATGTTGGTATGGGCGGAACCACAGGTTCTTTTAGCGCGCGCAGTAAGGTAGCCAGCAGAGAATTCGGATCTTTATTCTGGATACCATCCCGTTCAATTTTCACTTCTTCATTCACCTTCCTTATTTTCTCCTTGATTACCGAAGAATCATTTTTTGTTTTTGCCTCTTTCAGCTGCCCCTGCAGATTCGTAAGCTCCTTCCCGCGATTATTCATGAAAGAAGTATACTCAAGAAAAGTTTTGTTTTCTGGTGAACCGGAAAAGCTAATACTTGCGGGCAGATGGAGCGAATCAGCTGAAATAGCAAACTGTTGCTGCTGATCGATCAGCAATTCAAAAAGGATTTCCTTTTTAGGGGAAACAATAAAATAAATTCCGCCGGCCAATTTTGCTTTGCCCTGAAAAACACCCTCTGAATGGCCATCCAGGATCACAGAATCGGCCACGGCCTTTACTTTGCCGTAATGATAGCCCAGGTAGACCTTGCTGTTTGTAAAAGGTTTTAGGGTTAGATGGATGGAATATCCCTGGGAATATCCGAAACAGGACATCAATAAGAAACTGAAGGCAGTAAATGTCTTTTTAGATAAAGGGTTGATCATAGGAATGCTAAATTAGGATAATCCTACATTTGCCGCCGTGGGAAAAAAGAAAAATATCGTATTGGAGAATCTGGTGGTCACCGGGTACGCTGCCGAAGGCAAATGTCTGGCTAAACACGATGGCAAAGTAATTTTTATGGAGAACGCTGTTCCTGGTGATATTGTTACTGTCAGGCTGATAAAAAATAAAAAAGACTGGGCTGAGGCCCAGGTGATCCGGATTACCGGTTATTCTGCCGAGAGGATTCCACCTTTCTGTAAACACTTTGGTATCTGCGGAGGCTGCCAGTGGCAGATGCTTCCGTATGAAAAACAACTGGAATACAAGCAGGATCAGGTTCTGCAAAGCCTGAAACGCATCGGCAAACTGGAATTACCGGAAATCAGGCCCATCCTGGGTTCCGAAAGGACCCGGTTATACCGGAACAAGCTGGAATATACATTTTCGAATCGCCGCTATCTCCTAAGGGAAGAATTGGCTGATCCGCAAATATCGGCCATTCAGGACGCGGCAGGGTTTCATGCCCGGGGGATCTTCGATAAAGTGGTTGACGTGGATACCTGTTATTTGCAGGATGAACCGACCAACGGGATCCGTAAGGAAATTAAACAATGGGCCATTGAACGGGGCGTTTCGTTTTACGATATTCAGCGCCACGAAGGATTTCTTAGAAATGTACAGATCAGGTTGTGCCGTACGGGAGATCTCATGGTAAATGTTGTTTTCGGTTATGCGGATGAGCCGTTGCAAACCGTCCTGCTCCGGCGTCTGCGGGATCAATTTCCATCCATTACCACTCTGCTTTACACCATCAATCCGAAGTGGAACGACAGCCTGAACGGACTGGAACCCGTAGTTTTTCATGGCGAGGGGTATGTGATTGAAAAACTGGAGCGATTCTCATTTAAGATCGGACCGAAGTCTTTTTTCCAAACCAATACAGCGCAGGCAGAGCGTTTATACCAGGTTGTGAGAACATTTGCGGCGTTACAGGGAACCGAAACCGTATATGATCTTTATTGTGGAACGGGAAGTATCGGAATATTCCTGAGTGACCAGACAAAAAAACTGGTGGGCATCGAACTGATCCCGGAAGCCATCGCGGACGCAAAAGAAAATGCTTTGTTAAATGAAGTACACCATGCAGCGTTTTTTGCCGGCGATGTTACTACGGTCTGCGACGATGCTTTTTTTAAAACCCATGGCCGGCCCGACCTTATCATATCGGATCCGCCACGGGCCGGCATGTCAGATAAACTGGTTGCCAAACTGCTTGAAATCGCGGCAGAAAAAATAGTATATGTGAGTTGCAATCCGGCTACGCAAGCCCGTGACCTGCACCTGCTCTCGGAAAAATATCAGATTTCAGCGGTTCAGCCGGTGGATATGTTCCCGCATACGCTTCATATTGAAAATGTCGTTGCGCTTTTCTTAAAGCATTAACTTGCAGCCAGTAATTTCTGTTGAACATGACTGATTTCCGTATGGGGCGTTCCCAGGTTATTCCGCCCGTAATTAAAAACCTGATCATTGTCAATGTCATAGTCTTTTTGATCCAGAAAACGATGGAGCGCACGGGCTCTCCTTTCATGGAAAACTTTTTTGCCCTTCACGATATCCGATCCTTTTTTTTTAAGCCCCACCAGTTAATTACCTATATGTTCCTTCATGGAGGTTTCGCGCATATTTTCTGGAATATGCTGATACTTTGGATGTTCGGAAGTATCCTGGAAAATTATTGGGGACCAAAACGCTTTTTGACTTTTTATATCATCTGCGGAGTCGGAGCTGCCATATTACACTTGTTGGTCCTTTTCCATGAATTGACGCCGTTCTGGCAGGAGCTCAATAATTACCCCATTCATGAACAAAGCAATTATATACAAAATCCCGGTTCTGATGTAAACACAGCAACCCTGGGTGCGTCGGGGGCCATCTTTGGCTGTATGGTTGCTTTCGGTTTGCTGTTTCCGAACAGCCTTATCTATATTTATGCCCTGATACCGGTAAAAGCCAAATGGGCTGTTCTGGCCTATGTATTATTTGAATTATTTTCCGGAATTCAGAATACAGCCGGGGATAATGTGGCACACTGGGCGCATCTGGGGGGTGGACTGGTGGGTCTGATCCTGGTATTTTACTGGCGAAAAACGGATCGACGGAATTTGTACTGAACCAGGATGCCATCCGGCTGTTAATCAGTGAGTGTCCAAACCATCGCCGGCATCCAGTTGGAAAATTGAATCGTGATATGAATGTCAAAGAAGATAGTTACCGGAAGCGAATGAACCTGGGCCAGGATGGAAACGCACTTGTCCAACTCCTGGTTCTGAATGCGGTGATTTTTGTTATTCTGAAGTTTGTATATGTATTCTTCCTGCTGACCGATGCTTCGATGCAAGGTTACCTAACCCATGTATTCAACTGGTTCGTTTTACCCGCAAACCCCGAAAAAATTATATTGAAGCCATGGACGCTGATCAGTTTTATGTTTACTGATCAGGAGTTATTCCGTTTTATTTCCAATATGTTCTGGCTGTGGAGCTTTGGCTATATCCTGCAGGACCTTACCGGGAACCGGAAGTTAATTCCCATTTACCTCTACGGGGGGTTTGGGGGCGCCCTCATTTTCATAATTTCTTACCTGTTAATTCCCCAGCTGCGGGCCCAGATAGACACCCACAGCCTGTATGCTGCCAATTGTTCGATCGCTGCTGTGGCCGTTGCGACAACCGTCACATCTCCCGATTACCGGATTTTCCCCATGATCAGTGGGGGCATTCCGTTATGGATCCTGACCCTGGTCTTTCTGCTTTTGAATTTCTCCGGTGTCGGAAACGGTGACACGGCCACTTATCTCGCATACGCCGGTGCCGGGGGAATCGGATTCCTGTTCATTTATCAGTTGCGCAGGGGTCGTGATGGAAGCATTTGGATCAACCAGTTTTTTGACTGGTTCGGGAACCTGTTCAATCCGGATAAAAAGAAAAAACCAAGAAATAAAAAGGATGAATTTTATTATAATGTTGCAGGCACCCAGCCTTATAAAAAGATTCCCAACATCACACAGAAAAGAATCGACGAAATACTTGACAAGATCAACCAGCAGGGATACCGGTTTCTGACAAGCGAAGAAAAAGAGATCCTGAAGAGAGCCGCTGAAGAGGAAGATTTGTAACTTCAAAGATCCTTCTTCATGACATCACTGCGGAAATTTACCAGACGATTTTTTATTTTCCTGAATATTGGTGTAGGTCTTTTATTTATCCTTTCCTGTTGCAATGCATTATTACATCCGGACAAATGGTGGTTCATTTCTTTACTGGCATTTTTTTTCCCCCTGTTCCTCATCATATTATTGGCTTTTTTAATTTTCTGGCTCTTTGCCTGTGCGCGCTATACATGGATATCACTGGTATGCCTGCTCATTGGCTGGCAGAATATTCACGCGTTTTTTGGATTCAGTCTTTCGAAACATGATTTTACCCATAAGGATTCAGGCAATATCCGGATTATGACCTGGAACGTAAGAAGCTGGGATGAATTCACTACAAGAAAAACAGGCGCCTCGGGACACCGGCTGCCCATGATGCAACTGGTTGGAAAACAGCAGGCGGATATTCTTTGTTTTCAGGAATTTTATGAACCGGCTGATACCGGTAAATCGAATATCAGGTATATCAGCAGGCAATTGCAATTCCCTTATTATTACTTTTCAAGGGACTATCATAACCGAACCAATAAATATGAAATCGGGGTGATCATATTTTCAAAATATCCGATCGTCGCTACGTCTAAAACAAATTTTATTACAGATACGATTCAGAAAACGGAAAGCCTTATTTCAGCAGATATTAATGTGAACGGGAACTTGATCCGCGTGTTTACCACCCATCTCCAGTCCGTACTGTTTAAACAGAAGGATTTCAGAAATGTCGAAATTATCCGTAACGCGGACGATAGTATGCTGGAGGCATCCCGGTCCCTGGCAAAGAAATTAAAAGAAGCCCTGGGACTTCGGGGTTTTCAGGCCGACACGGTGAAAAGGCATCTGGATTCCAGTCCCTATCCGCTCGTTATCTGCGGAGACTTTAATGATGTTCCGAATTCCTATACCTATTTTCATATCCGCGGAAACCTGCAGGATGCTTTCATTTCAAAATGTTTTGGCATTGGCAGAAGTTATATTCATATTTCACCCACACTTCGGATTGACTATATTCTTCCTTCCAGGGAATTTCTTATTGTGCAGACCATGAAACTTTCATCGCCATTTTCAGATCATCATGCCGTACTCACCGACCTGCAACTGCAGGAGAGAAAGCGATAAATGTTTATATTTGGGCGAAGGCATGAGCAACTTAAAATTTTATAATTCTTATACAAGACAGAAGGAAGAATTTATTCCCATAACGGCCCATCACGTGGGGATGTACGTATGTGGTCCCACCGTAAGCGGGGAAAGCCATCTGGGCCATGCCCGGGGATTCATTACGTTTGATGTTATTTACCGTTATCTGATTCACCTGGGATATAAAGTCCGGTATGTACGAAATATTACCGACGCAGGTCATTTTGAAGAAGAGGGCCGCGAGGCCGAAGACAAGATTTCCAAAAAAGCAGTTATTGAAAAGCTGGAGCCCATGGAACTGGTACAGAAATATACCAACCTTTTCCATTGGGCCATGCGCCAGTTCAATAACCTGGATCCCAGCATTGAACCCACCGCAACGGGCCATATTGTGGAACAGATCAATATGATCCAGGAAATCATGAAGGCGGGGTACGGATATACCGTTAATGGTTCCGTTTATTTTGATGTAAAAAAATATGCTGAAAAATATCCCTATGGAAAACTCAGCGGCCGCAAACTGGATGAACTTTTGGAAACGACGCGCGACCTGGAAAGCCAGGAAGAAAAGCGAAACCGGCAGGATTTTGCACTTTGGAAATTAGCTCCGCCCGGCCATATCATGCGCTGGAGCAGCCCCTGGGGGGAAGGATTTCCCGGATGGCATATTGAATGTTCCGCTATGAGCACCAAATACCTGGGAGCCCAGTTTGATATACACGGCGGCGGAATGGACCTGATGTTCCCCCATCATGAAAGTGAAATCGCGCAGAGTATGATTTGTAATCACCAGATGGCGGCCCGTTATTGGATCCACAATAATATGATCACGATTAACGGGAAAAAAATGGGCAAAAGCTATAACAATGTGATCCGGCTGACAGATATGTTTTCCGGAAACAGTCCCCTCCTTGCCCAGGCCTATCATCCGATGACCATCCGGTTTTTCATTTTGCAGACACAATACCGGAGCACATTGGATTTTGGCAATGAAGCATTGCAGGCGGCAGAAAAGGGTCTGAAGCGGCTCTGGGATGCTTACCAGGAACTGCTGAAAATGAAAACGGATCCGGCGAAAGCCATAAATGAGCAGATCGAAATACAATTCAATTCGCTTTGCCATGAGATGGATGATTTTATGAATGATGATTTTAATACAGCCAAGGTGCTGGCCAATATGTTTCAGCTGGTAAATCATATCAATTCCTTCCGGAGCGGCGACCTGGAAAAGGCAACCCTTTCAGCTGAAACGTTGTCTTATGTGCAAACCCAGTTTAAAACCTATCTGGAGGATGTACTCGGCCTTCAGGATGAAAACAAAACGGGCTCAGATAAGCTTAATGGCATCATGAACCTGCTCATCGAAATCCGCCGCGAGGCTAAGGTTAAAAAAGACTATCAGACTTCGGATCGAATACGCAATCAGCTGATGGAAATTGGCATTTCGCTCAAGGATGAAAAGGACGGCCGGGTCAGCTTTAACATTGAATAAACCAATAAATATTCACCGGTAATTAATATAATCGTACCTCGCGATATGAAATCAAATGATGTTCAACAATTGGCTGAAATGAAAAAATTATTTTTAAAACCCGGACAATATATTTTGCAGGTCTCTCTTTTCTTATTTTCTGCTTTTGCCTGCAATAAAAGTAATCCTCCGGGTGTGAATGCCCAAACATCCACCATTTCATATGTGCTCGCGAATGCATCGAATACAACAATTTTTCATTCGGCCGTCGTAAAAGCAGGACTGGACACCGTTTTCAACAGTCCTTCCCTGTTCACCGTTTTCGTCCCGACTGATCAGGCCTGCATCCAATCGGGATACAGCCAGACAGTAATTAATGGTTTCTCGGGTGATCAGGCTAAACAATGGGTCCTCTATCAAACTTATGCGGGTACGGTATTTACAACAGAATCTTTTATCGGAAAATCAGAAGAAAAACTGGTTATGGCCGATGGTGATTCTATTTTTGTTTCCGGTGATTCAAACAGAACTTTTGTAAATGGTTTCGAGACGCAAAGCTCTGAGCTCACCACCAGCAACGGAGTGCTGATCGCATTACAAAATGTGTTGGTGCCTCCAACAAAAAATCTGGAGCAACTGGTAAACAGCGATACTTCATTTACTTTTTTAAGTCAGGCAATCAATTTGGCTTCTCCCACACCGGACTCGCTGAGCACCCTGCTCTCCACGGGAGGCCCCTTTACATTTTTCGCGCCGGACAATGATGCTTTTAGAAAATTGGGTTATAATTCACCCACCGATCTGAATGCAGTAAACCCCGACAGCCTCCGCTTGATAGTTTTATTAAGCCTGATTCCCCAACGGCTATTTAGTAATGATATATCGGACAGCAGCACGTTTAAAACCGTCAGTGACAGCACGCTGATCTTTTCTATTCCGGGGTTAGAGGCCCAGGTCAAAGTGCTGGGCAGCCCTTTTACTTCAAATATCATTACGATCAATTCGATGGCGATAAATGGTGTATTATTTAAAATTGATGAATTGCTGGACCATTAAACCCATTAATTTGCGATATGGCCATCATTCGCTCTTCTTATCTTATACATCTTTCGAAAGATAAAAAGCTAGCCAGATTATTATCGGGACAGGAGTCTTTTTCGCTGACCAGACGAAAGCATGTTTATCTATATTTATGTTTCAGCATCTTAAGTCAGCAACTTTCTACAAAAGTTGCTGATACGATTCGAAAGCGTTTTCTCAAGTTGTATCCCGGAATACCGACTCCTGAACAGATCCTGGCGACCGCACATGAAACACTTCGCTCCATCGGGCTATCCGGAGCCAAGGCCAACTATGTACACAATGTGGCGCGATTTGCAATGGAGACTGGTATGGACTATAAAGTACTGGATAAAATGAATAATGAGGAAGTCATTGAATACCTGATCCCGATAAAAGGCGTTGGCAGGTGGACGATAGAAATGTTACTCATGTTCACACTGGGAAGGGAAGACGTGTTTGCCGTAGACGACCTGGGTATACAACAGGCAATGATCAACGTGTATAAGCTCGATAAAACAGATAAAAAAAGGTTAAGGGAAGATATGCTTCGGATATCAGCCAAATGGTCCCCATACCGGAGTTTTGCCTGCCTGCATCTGTGGAGACATAAAGATAATGTTCCGGCCGTCTGACAAAAACCAGGCAACCCGGACTCCTGTTTACCGTATTCATTAAAAGAAGACCTGTAGGAAGCAGGCTGTTTAAAGAAATAAATTATATTGCGTCCTCACCTCCCCAATCATTCATATATTAAATATTTAAAGATGAAATCCATCAAAAGTCTCCTGGTTGTTGCGTCAATCATAGTAATTGGTCTGGTTAGTTGTAGCAAGGGGTCTACCGGACCAACAGGAGCAACCGGACCCGCAGGACCTGCCGGGCCTGACAGTGTTCTATATTCTCCATGGACTCCGTTAGCATTAACATACGTTACCGCTGATACACTGTTTGAAGAAACTATTACCGCACCTGCCATAACCCAGGCTATATTGGATAGTGGGGTCATTCTCAGCTATGTCAATTTTAAGGAACAGAATGGTACCTATCATGTTCTCCCAACCGTAGGTCTGCTCGGTCAAGGGTTTTTTGAAGATTTTTCTGTAGGCGCGATAAATATAAATTCTGTATTTGATTATAGCACATTACCTTACCGGTATGTGGTCATACCCGGTTCACTAAAAGCAGGAAACAGTGCCAATCCAAAAATCAAGGGGTATACCATACAGGAGCTGAAAGCCATGCCATATGAGCAGGTGCAGCAGGTACTCTCTAATAATAATTAAAACGCGCAACACCTAAAGCCTTCTTAAGCCAAAAGCTTAAAGCCTAAAGCCTTTTTAAGCCTAAAACCTTTTTAAGCCTAAAGCTTAAAGCCCAAAACCGATATAGTAATAATTTACAAAAAGTCTTATAATATTTAAAAACCCAAAAAGAAGTTTTAGGCTTTAAGCTTTAGGCTTTAGGCTTTTTTATTTATCGTATTTATTCAGGAACTCAACAAGACGGGGATCTACTTGTCTGGCTGTATCGGATAATGTTTTTCCAAAAAAATGTACTTCATACTCATTCCTGAATACACCGGATGCCTGTGTTTTGGAGAATTCTTTTTTATTAAATGAAGTATATGTCATATAAACTAAAGCAACCAGTCCGAAGGCCGAATAAACTAACAGGCAAAGGAAACTCAGCCGTTTGAGGACCCGATTTTTGGTTAAGGAAGTCTGGCTGATCACAGCAGCCAGTAAGGGTATAACGGGCACCCAGAACCGCGGATCCGGGAATGGCCAGTTGAAAAGGAGCAGGATGTAAAAAAGAAGATAAGCCTTTACTACAAAAAGTATATTGTTTTTCTTAATAAAACAGATAAAAACAAATACGCTGACGGCCAAAATTCCTGAAATAAGGTAAAGCCAGTATCCGAATGGAACGGGCAGAAAACTGATCAGCTTCGCCTTGGGGCTATTCAACAATATCTCTCCCCATTCTGAAAAATGCCAGGCGATCACATTTGAAAACCGGAGACCTCCTTCAAATTGCTTGGGAATCGCAGCCAGATAATAATTGAACCCAAGCTGTTTGGAGAAGATAATTCCAATAAGGACACAAAGAATAAGGACTCCTACCCCGATCCCGTTTTTCTTCATGAGCCCGATGAGTTGTTTTCTATATTCCCATACCAGGGCAGTGAAAAGGGCAGCAACCAGAGCAATGCCAACGGTACGGGTTAGAAATGCCAGACCCGCAAATAGAAAAGCCAGCAGGAGATTCCAAATATTTTTAATTCGGAGGAATTGATAATATGCGTATAAACTGGCCATGGAAAAAAACAGGTATTGAAGTTCTGATAAAGGATGCAATACAAATTTGATGATGGTCCAGTTTATCAATACCAGGAAAAACAAAAAGTAGGGAGAACGGATATGGTCAAAAAATTTCCTCACGAAAAATAATGCGCCCAACAGGTATAAGCAATTCACGAATACGATGGAAAAAGATTTCAGTATACCAAGTTTTGAAAGCAAAAGCAGCAGGCCGGTATAACCATAAGGCAGGTAATCGTTTGGATTCGCTCCAGGCGGGCATTTGGATTCAATGCAATCCTTTATGGAAAAATACCGGAGCATGTCGAAGTGCAACCGGAGCGGAGTAAAACAATTTAAAAAAAACACGAAGCCCAGTATATAAATAACCCATTTTAGGATCCGAGCCTGTTTTTCACCGGGTAATGGATATGTCAGGGACTTGGTCATGTGTCTAATCTAACTGGTTTGTTGCCACAGAAATCACAGAAATTCCAATAAAAGGCGAAACAAACCAATCTATGATCCTGAACAGAGGTACCAGCCGATTATAGAAATTTATTTTTCCTGGGGAAATGATTTTCTCCTTCAGAATAGTTCCTGATAACCACCACCCAAATATAGCTGTCGCATTAAAATACCGGCTGTTTATAACGACCAGTCCGGCCGATCTCAATAAGTTGTTCAATCCGCGTTTAGTATATCTTTTGTAGTGTCCCAATTCCTGGTCTAGCGGATTATATAACCATTGTCCGGTCGGAACCAGGATGATCATGTTGCCATTTTTTTTTAATAATGCTTTTGCATTCCGTATGGCGGTTGCATCTTCTTTAATATGTTCAACGACGTTCAGGGCGATGACGGTATCAAATTTTTTCAGAAGCCCGGAGTTTTTTGTTTGGAAATCCGGTAGTGAAAGATCCAGTTCATAAACTGCCTGAAGATGCGGGTCCTGTCCAAATTTTTTTTCAAGCACCTGACAATACTCGGGACGAAGATCACTGAGCGAAACCACGGGCTGATCTCTTAATAAAAAAGTCGAAATATTTCCTATGCCACTTCCGATTTCGAGGACCTGCCCTTTCGCGAATTCACTAATTTTTCCATAAAGCCATCGGTTAAAAGCGGGAGCCTGGGAAAAAGTTTCCAGGGTTTCGAAGCCTAACGGATCCGATTGCGTTTCAATTTCCATCAACGGAACAAATTATATTTAAGAATACAATAAATAGCCCGAAAGCCATCTTTCCATCCGATTTTTTTCCCTTCCACGTAAGTCCGGCCATAATAAGAAATCCCAACCTCATAAATCCGGATGCCGGGTATCCGGGCCAGCTTGGCTGTTATTTCAGGTTCAAATCCAAACCGTTTTTCTTTCAGATCAATATGCTGAATAATCCCGGTTTTACACAGTTTGTAACCCGTTTCCATATCTGTCAGGTTGAGATTGGTAAGTATATTGCTAAGCCGGGTCAAAGCCCTATTGCCGATAGAATGCCAATAAAAAAGGATACGGTGCGGGTGTCCGCCCATAAAACGGGAGCCATAAACCACATCTGCGGAACTCCGTAAAACCGGTTTAAGCAATTCATTAAATTCCTCCGGATCATATTCCAGATCAGCGTCCTGGATGATCAGGTATTCACCGGTCGCCTTTCTGATCCCGGTGTGGATAGCGGCTCCTTTGCCCTGATTCGCATCGTGTTTGTAATACTGCAAATTCATTTCAGGATGCGTGGACCGGTAGGTAAGCAGTACTTCTTCCGTATTGTCCGATGAATAATCATTTACCAGGATGACTTCTTTTTGCAGATTATGAACCAGTTTAACTGCGTCAATACGATCCAGGATGAGATGAATGGTTTTTGCTTCGTTGTAAGCAGGTATGATGATGGAAAGCGTCTTAAATGAATCCATATCTGGAAGGCTTTTTTAAACGTCCGGGGAATTGGATTTTAAGATGCCGGGCGGCAGTTTCGCTGGAATACCTGCTAGCCCTATAATATTCAATGAATTAAGTTAGCTAAAATAGCCTATCCTGTTTGATAATACAAACCGGGATCAAATAAAATTTGCCGCCTGAAAAGGAACCCCTACCTTTATATTTGATGTTTAAACTTTAATATACAACAATGAAAAAGATCCTTCTATTCGGCATGTTTGGTTTCGCGGCAGTTTTATCTGCATTTGCACCATCCCGCCATTTAAATTCTTTGAGCGCTTCTTCTCCCGATCAGGCGACTAACTGGACACTTGATAAACCACATACCAATGTGAAATTTTCAGTATCCCATTTGGTAATTTCAGATGTGGATGGAAAATTCAAATCTTTTGACGGTACGATGACGAACACGAAACCTGATTTTTCTGACGCAAAAATCAATTTTTCGGCCGATGTCAGTTCCATCAGTACCGACAATGATCAGCGTGATACGCACCTGAAGTCCGACGACTTCTTCAACGCAGCAAAATTTCCGCAGATAAAGTTCGAGAGTACTTCATTTGTTCCGCTGGGGAATAACAAATATACCCTGGTTGGAAATCTTACTATCCGCGACGTAACAAAAGCCGTAACGTTTGATGTAAAATATGGCGGAACGGTCAACATGTATGGCACCCATATAGGATTCAAAGCCACAACGACCATAAACCGTTTTGACTATAACCTGAAATTCAGTGCAACGACTGAATCTGGTGGAATGGTGGTTGGCAAGGATGTCGATATTACACTCAATGTAGATTTCAAGAAATCCTAACTGCAAATTTGGGAATTTGGAAATAATCATTTCCAAATTCTCAAATTCTCAAATTACTTTTTCTCCTCGTACTTCTTCTGTGCTTCCTGTGCTTTTTTGAAATCAAGCACTACTCCGTTGATACAATACCGGAGGCCGGTAGGCGGGGGTCCATCGTCGAACACATGTCCCAGGTGTGATTTACATCTTCCACACTCTACTTCGGTTCTTTCCATTCCGAAAGTATTATCTTTTATATAAATGATGCTGGTTTTACTGATTGGTTCATAAAAACTCGGCCAGCCGCAACCGCTTTCGAATTTGGTATCACTTCTGAACAAGGGATTTCCACAAACCGCACAATAGTACGTTCCAATTTCCTTGGAAGTTTCAAATTTACTTGTAAAAGGCCTCTCGGTTCCTTTTTGCCTTGCAACATTGTAGACGTCAGCCGGAAGTATTTTTTTCCATTCTTCGTCGGTCTTATTTACCAGCGAATCGGGATGGCTCTGGGTATTTTCCATGATTGCAGTTTTAGATTTATTAGACTGAGAATAACATTGCTGAAACAGCAATGCAAGCATTATTAAACCAGAAGTTCTTAGTATTCTATTCATATGATATTATATGTAACAAATCTACGCAGTGGCTGTTCGTTTGGTTTGTCATTTCCTTGACATATGGAAGATTTTACATTTTTATTATCATGATGCAAGTCTGGTTTCGCTGCATTTATACACGAATACCGACCGATTTGTTAACGGAATTACAAGAAGCGTACACTATATTTGTTCAAACCTAAGGCTAGCCATCATGTTTAATTTAATTCTTTTCGGTCCCCCCGGAAGTGGGAAGGGCACGCAGTCTGAGAAGCTGATTGCCCGTTATGGTTTCAAGCACCTGAGCACCGGGGACCTGTTACGCAGCGAATTCAACAATGGAACGGCATTGGGGCTGGAAGCCAAAAGCCTGATGGACCAGGGGCAGCTGGTTCCGGATGCCGTTGTCATCGGTATGATCCGTTCCTGCCTGGAACACAATCCCGGGGCGAACGGTTTTCTTTTTGACGGATTTCCGCGTACGAACGCCCAGGCCGTGGCGCTTGATGGTCTGCTCGATGAAATAAACTCCCCCGTTCGGGTAGTCCTGGCCCTGCAGGTCTCAAAATCAGAGCTCATTAAAAGACTGCTGAACAGGGGACTTACTTCCAGTCGTTCAGATGACGCAAATGAAGCCGTGATAGATTCCCGTATCGCAGAATATGAAAGAAAAACAGCCGCCGTGGCCGAATACTACAAGAAGTTTAATAAAGTGGTGTATATCCCCGGCGAAGGATCAGTTGATGAAATTTTCCACTCACTTTCGAAGGAAATAGACAAAAGAAAGTGAGGAAGTATGGGAGTATGGGAGTGAATTTTTTTAAATTCTATTATCGCTGTTCCCGGGTGTTTGTTTCTGTACAATTTAAATTCCCATACTTCCCACACTTGCCTCCCTTACTTGCCTCCCATACTTGAATTTTAAGCCTTCAGCTTAAAATTCAGCATCCCGCTTCTTAATGGCTTTCTCCACTCTGACAGAAATGCGGATACTGATTTCATATAAAAGGATCAGGGGCAGGGCCACAATGGTCTGGCTCATCCAGTCCGGCGACGGGGTAATCACCGCCGCAACAAACAGAATGGCCACATATGCATATTTCCGGTAGGTCCGGAGAAAATCGGGAGTTATCAGTCCGATATGGGTAAGCACATAACTGATCAGGGGGAGCTGAAAAGCAATACCCGAGCCGATCAGGATATCCAGCAGATTATCCAGATAATCATCGAGCGTGGGCCGGGTAATCAACATGCCGGTCATGCCCAGTTTATAGTTTGAAAGAAAGCTGAAGGTGAAGGGAGCCAGTAGGAAATATCCAAAAGCAATTCCCAGCATGAAAAAAAAGGTGACAAAAAATATCGAACCCCGGGTACTTTTAATTTCCCTGGCCGAAAGGGCCGGTTTTACAAACCGCCAGAATTCCCAGAAAATATATGGGAAAGCAATTATGAATCCGCATACAAAAGCGATCGTAATACTGGAAATAAACTGGGATCCGAAGGCGGTTGTCTGCAACTGGACGTTAGCGGCAGGCAAACAGAGTGTGTCGCCGATATGCAAAAAATGGCTCAGGTGACATAGACCCACCACCGAAAGAAAATTCTGTTTTAGCGGGCCCATGATGATATTCTCAAAGATCCAGTCAATCTTTAAAAATGCGAAAATCGCGAGGAAAACGATGGCCAGTACGGACCGGACGATATGCCAGCGCAATGCTTCAAGATGCTCGATAAATGACATTTCCGCCTGTCCCGGAGTCCTTTTAAAAATGCTAAAAGCCATATTTCACTGGGTTGCCATTTATTAAGGCTTCGCAAAGTTAAATTGAAATGAACTTACTTCCTAAGCCGAAAGCCGACATAAGCCTAACGCTTAAAGCCTAAAGCCAAAAACCTCTTTTTGGATGTCTAATTAGATTTCCTGTTTGTTCCACTATTCGATGGAAATATTTATTAAAAGTTTTAGGCTTTACGCTTTAAGCTTTCGGCTTAACAAGGCTTGTATTGGTTTTAGGCTTTAAGCTTTGGGCTTTAGGCTTATATTGGTTTTAGGCTTTACGCTTTAAGCTTTAGGCTTAATAAGGCTTGTATTGGTTTTAGGCTTTACGCTTTAAGCTTTAGGCTTAATAAGGCTTATATTGGTTTTAGGCTTTAAGCTTTCGGCTTAACAAGGCTTATTTAAGGAGTTTCATCTTTACCATCTCTATCCGGGTATCGCTTACGCCCAGTATTTCAAATTCATAATCGTCGATAATAATATGTTCCTTCAGATGCGGAATGGCTTCATGGCGGTTAATGATAAAACCCGATAAGGTTTCGGATTCATTTTCCGGAAATTCAAGGTCATACTTCTCATTGAGATAATCCAGTTCCAGCCTTCCGGCGAAAATAAATTCTTCATTGGATAATTTCTTCTCCTCAAATTCTTCGGTATCATATTCATCCCTGATTTCTCCAAAAATTTCTTCCAGCAGGTCTTCCATGGTTACGATGCCCGCCGTGCCGCCAAATTCATCAACAACCCAGGCGATACTTTTTCTTTCCCGGCTGAATTTACTGATCAGGTCCGTTGCACTCATACTTTCAGGAACAGCGGGAATAGGCAGCAGGATGTTGCGGATGGAAACGGGCGCTCTGAACAGATCCAGCTGGTGGATATAGCCCATCACGTGATCAATATTCCCATCGTACACCACGAGCTTACTCAGTTTACTGCTCATAAATTTTTTCCGGGCATCGTCAATATTCAGACGGATATCGATTCCTTCAATTTCTTTCCGTGGTATCAGGCATTCTCTCACTTTTACCTTGGGTAAAGAAAGCGCTGCTTCAAAGAGCTCTGTATTCAGTTCCTGTTGTGGCTCATCCGTTTCACCCATTTGCTGGAAAAAATTGCTCAGGTCCGCTTTCGCAAAAAGATCCTTGCGTTCATCAATACGTACATTAAAAACATATTTCAGTATCCATTCTGAAATACGTGTAAAAAAAACTGAAACAGGATAAAATAAATTATAAAAGAAATTACTTATGGGAGCAAAAAAGTCAAGCAGACTGTCGCTTTTAGCGCGAAATAATGCTTTTGGGATAAGCTCCCCGAAAAAAAGAATAAAAATGGCAGACGTAAGAGTTTCAAATCCCAAACGGAAAATATCCACCCAGGCCTGTGGCACAACTGTTTTCTTGATAATAAATTCCCATAAAGGTGACAGGGTTTCGCCTACCAACAAACCGAAAATAACCAGGAAAAGATTAAATCCGATCAGCAGCGCACTGATGAACCGGCTGGGGGTATCGAGAAACCCGGACAGTAAAATACTGCGCTGGAGACCCTGTTTCTTTTTGATTTCAATGGTAAGCCGGTTCGCATTGGCAAATGCGATCTCTATGCCGGCGAAAAAAATGATCATCAGCCAGGCGATGATGATCCAGATCAGGGTATTGGTATTGATCATGCAAATACGAATATAGACGGAAAAGCCTAAAGCCTAAAGCTTAAAGCTTAAAACTTTCTGCAGCCACGTGTCCTCCTTCATCGGTCATCGATTCGTCTTCGATTCATCGTATATACATCCTCTATTCGTCCTCCATCCTTTTCCGGCCAACCGCCAACCGCCAACCACCAACCGTCAGCCGCCAACCGTCAACCGTTTGGCCAGGAACTCTGAAATGATATGCCGGGCCTCTTCACAGGCTGTCTGCAGGTTGTCGTTGACTATAATTTTATTGAAGTGATGGCGGAAGGAAATTTCATAAGAAGCTTTATTTAACCGGTCCTGTAGTGCTTCGGCAGATTCCGTGGCCCGGTATTCCAATCTCCTTTTCAATTCCTCAATAGAAGGGGGTTGTACAAAAATCGACAGGCTTTGTTCAGGGTATTGTTCCTGCACATGAATGGCACCCTTTACATCAATATCAAGGATTGGGATTTTATGATTTGCACGGATGCGCTGAAGCTCTTTTTTTAATGTCCCGTAATAGCGGCCCTCATAAACCATTTCCCATTCCACAAATTCCTGATTTTGTATTTTATGCTGGAATTCTTCCAGCGTCATAAAATAATAATCAACACCATCCACTTCATCCGGCCTTTGCTTACGCGTGGCAGCGGAAACTGAAAATTCCAGTTGGGGAAAATGCTGCAGCAGGTACCGGGTGATCGATGTTTTCCCCGCGCCCGAAGGTGCCGTTATGATGATCAGCATCGCAAATATTTATATTCTTTTAATCGAGGCCCCCAGGCGGTTGAGACGCTCGTCAATATATTGATAACCCCGGTCGATCTGACCGATGTTCTGGATCACACTCTTTCCTTCGGCACTCATGGCGGCGATTAATAATGAAACTCCTGCTCGTATATCCGGGCTGCTCATGGTAATACCGCGCAGCTTATGCAACCTGCCCAATCCGATCACCGCTGCCCGGTGTGGATCGCAAAGAATGATCTGCGCGCCCATGTCGAGCAGTTTATCTACAAAAAATAACCGGCTCTCAAACATTTTCTGATGAATGAGCACACTTCCTTTTGCCTGGGTGGCCACGACGAGCATCACGCTCAGCAGGTCCGGTGTAAGCCCAGGCCATGGATGATCGTAAATCGTAAGTACAGAGCCGTCGAGGTAGGTTTGAATTTCATATAGGTCCTGCTGCGGAACATAAATATCATCCCCCTGAATTTCAATCTTAATGCCCAGCTGGCGGAATTTATCCGGAATCTGACCAAGTTCTGACACACGGGCATCTTTAATCAGGATCTCACTCTGGGTCATGGCCGCCATGCCGATAAATGAACCGATCTCAATCATATCAGGCAGCATGCGGTGTTCCGTTCCTCCTAACTCCTGCACTCCTTCTATCACGAGCAGGTTGCTGCCGATACCGCTGATCAGGGCACCCATCCGGTTTAACATCAGGCAGAGCTGCTGTATATAGGGCTCGCAGGCTGCATTATAAATGGTTGTTTTACCTGTGGCCAGACTGGCAGCCATTACGATATTGGCCGTCCCCGTAACAGAGGGTTCTTCTAAAAGAAGATAGGTTCCTTTTAATTCAGGCGCTTCGAGACGGAAAAAATCATCTCCCGTATCGTATGAAAAACGGGCGCCCAGTTTCTCAAAACCGCTCATATGCGTGTCCAGCCTTCTTCTGCCGATCTTATCGCCACCTGGCTTGGGAACAAATGCTTTTTTGAATCTGGCGAGCAGAGGGCCGGCCAGCATAACGGAACCTCGAAGTTTACCACTTTTATTCCGATAGGTTTCGCTGGTCAGATAATCGACATTCACATCATCGGCCTGGAAACTGCAAACATGACGCGAAGATCGTTCCGTCTTTACCCCCATCTCCTGCAGAAGTTCGATAAGAAGGTTGACATCGAGGATGTCAGGAATATTTGAGATGGTGATTTTGCTCTTGGATAATAAAACCGCACTGATAACCTGGAGCGCTTCATTTTTTGCTCCCTGAGGAATGATCTCTCCTTTCAACCGTTTTCCTCCGGTCACTTCAAAGGCATTCATTCAATATCTTTTCTTTTTGAATTTACCTCCGCGATCGTTGTTCCGGTTATTGTTATTATTATTTCGCTGAAATTTCTGATTACGTTTGTTGCGATCATAGCCATATCCGCCGCTGTTCCTGTCCCGGTTTTCATTCGGACGGAAACTACGCACGAAGGGTGTATTGGTAAACTCCAGTTGACCGTTTGTAATGGCGCTGAGTTCCCCCTGAATGGCATCGTCGTGAACCGTTTCTTTATGCCAGTTATTATAGGCCAGTTTCATGTAATAGGCAATGGCATTGGCGAAACCGTTTTTCTTTTCCGGATTTTCTTCCTGCAAAGCCTTATCAATGATGAGCTCCAGATTTTTACCGAGATGCGCGTGTTTCGGATATCGCTTCGGGTAAGGAAGCGGATCTGATTTAGGTTTCAACGTTTCGGCAGTTGGAATCGGGTAGGGAGAAGAAACGTCGAGTTTGAAATCGGATATCAGAAAAAGATGGTCCCATAATTTATGACGGAAATCCTCCACATTTTTCAGATGCGGATTCAGAAATCCCATCAATTCAATCACGACAGCCGCGTTTCTTTCGCGAACTTCAGGATCTTCGATGGTAAGCAGGTATTCGATCATCCGCTGGATATGGCGGCCGTATTCACGCATAATCAGGTGATTACGCGTTGTATTGTATTCCATTATGTAGTATTTATGCCCGACAAACCTACGGAAAAAAATCAGTTCACGATCACCTTGGTCAGGAACTGCCTGTTATTGGCCCGATTTACCGCCCGCAGAAAGTAAATTCCACTCGCCGGTTTGGTTGAGAGGTCCAGATTGGCGATGCTGTTTCCAGCAAGCTGAACCTGCTTTCTTTCAATAATCTGACCCGTGGTATTAATCAGTTCCAGGCTGAAATTTCCGGTTTGCTGTTCATCAAACTGGACAAGTATTTTGGTAGTTACCGGATTCGGATAAACCTGGATACCGGGACGTTGATCCTCCTGCTGCAGGTTTACCACTTTTACGATCGAATAAACGACGTTTCCTTCCGGATCGGTACGTTTGATGCGGAAATATAGGTCTCCCACATCAGTTTGAGAAGGGTTGTATTGATACTGGTATTGTGCAACAGTACCCGTTGGAGCAGATCCAGCCGGGACGGTGCCGGCTGACTGCCAGCTTTCGTTGTCTTTGCTGTATTCGATTTCATAAACTATACCCTTTTGATCATTCGTGCCAAGCCATTGTAATGATATGGTTCCATTTTTTTTGTATGCTGAAAAATTGCTGATGACCGCCCCCAGTGGAACAGTGGGGCACCAGTAATAAGTTAGGTTGAGCGTTCCGCCGATGACCGTGGTTACTGATGAATTGTAATTTGACCCTCCGTCCAGGGTGATCATACCCCCGTTTATGGAATAGGCAAAATTAACCGTACCCAGGCCGAGATATGCGGCATTCCCGCCGGCCATTCCTATGCCGGTAGGAAAAGTGATGATATTTTCGGGGGGATAGGTAATGGTATCACCTGGTACCCCAAATGGAGCCAGGGTATCATACCCGTGAACCGAGTTGTATACGTGAGTAAGCGTAATCCCCGGACCGGAGATTTTATTTGTCAGCGTTAATTGAAAAAGGAAGGCGGTACTATCGGGGCCCGTATTACCAGCACCTGTAACCGAAGTTCCGGTAATGGTATCGTGTAAAGTGACACAACTCAGGTTCCCGAGGGCTGGGTTGAACTGTTGAAAGGAAAAATTCAGCGTACTCGTTGTTGTCGGGGAAATGGTTATGGACTGATCAATGGCAGTTGCCGGAATTCCACCGGTACAAAGACATTGTGCGTGTACGTATGGATGGTGGAAAAAAATGAGACATGCGAAAAGCATGAAACCCCTGAAGTAAAGATTTTTCATAGTACGGATTTTGATGACGGATGACGGAAAACGAACTACTGTAAAAATATCTAATAACAAATAGGATTCATAGCGTATTAGTACTTGAAGCCCGGTTCGTATTTTCCGCGGTTGCGACTCCTTTAAAAGAGATCGGAAAACCAACTGTTTTTCCCACTAACTTTGCTTTATAAACTCAGGGCCGAAAGCCAAAGGTTCAAAACTAAGTTATTGATTATTAGTATATTACTCGTATGAAAAACCCAGGATCCGGAAAATCAACCACACAACAATCACACATAAGATGACTGAATCTTCGATACATATAAAGGTCGGCCTGGATGAAAATAAAATGCCCTCGGAAATCATCTGGTGCGCCCCGGACAATTCACCCGAAAATACCCGGAAATCCAAAGCCTTCCTGCTTTCGCTCTGGGACGGCACGGATAAAACCGCCCTCCGGATCGATCTGTGGACAAAAGACATGATGGTGGATGAAATGGAAGACTTTTTCTATCAGACTCTCATGACGATGGCAGATACCTACCAGAGGGCTACCCATCACGACGATCTGGCCGCAGATATAAAGAATTTTGCGAGGACCCTTTACCAAAAATCGAGAGATAAACAATTAAAAGAAAATAAATTATAATTTATAATATGAGCCTGGAACAAAAAGTTATGACGGACCTGAAGACGGCCATGCTGGCTAAGGATGAAAAAGCCCTCCGGTCCCTGCGCGCTATTAAGGCGGCTATCCTTTTGGCAAAAACCTCTGAAGGAGCAGGCGGGGATCTGAAAGAAGAGGATGAGGTTAAACTGCTTCAAAAGCTAATAAAATCAAGAAAAGATTCTCTTGAAATTTATCAGGCCCAGGAACGTGCAGACCTCGCCGTTAAAGAAGAAGAAGAAATTGCCATTATTGAAAAATTTCTGCCCAAACAAATGAGTCCCGATGAGGTCAATGCTGTTCTTCAGAAAATAATTGCAGAAACCGGCGCTAGTTCTCCTGCTGATATGGGAAAAGTGATGGGCGCAGCTACAAAACAACTCGCTGGAAAAGCGGATGGGAAAACGATCAGCACTATGGTAAAGATGTTGCTCTCGAAGTAATTTGACAATGTGCCGATTTGCCAATGTGCCAATGTGCCAATGTGCCAATGTGCCAATGTGCCGATAAGAATGACCGAAAAAATTATTAAAAAGCCTTTGCCCGATATCAGAGACCACTGATTGCATAACTCATTTCCAATTGGCATGGGCACATCAGCACATTGGCAAATTGGCACATTACTCATAAATCTTTAAGCGCGCGCGTAATTTTTCAGTTTCTTCCTGCAGCTGTTTTATTTTTTCCAGCAAATTTTTCAACGCATCAATACCGGCTACATTGATGTCCAGGTCATAATACATGCGGCTGAATTTTTCCAGCTCCGCCATTTCTTCCTTCAAAATAAAACGCTGGTTTTCGCGGTGACTGATTGAAATCAAGCCATACGATTCCAGGGTTTCCAGAAAGGTTGACTCTACATGATAATAGGAACAAAACATTTCGACTGGTATGATTTCGTCGTCGGACATTCGTTTATTTCATTTTCGAAAGTTCGTTAAAAAGTTCCTTTTGCCGTTCCGTTAGGTGTTGCGGAATTAAAATATTATACGTCACAAACAGATCGCCAAAGCTGTTTTCATGTTTATACACAGGAAATCCTTTGCTTTTTAACCGGGCTTTCGTTCCATTCTGCGTTTCGGGTTTTACTTTTAGCTTGATCTTTCCATCTAGGGTATCCACCATCACCTCTCCGCCGAGCACGGCCGTATACAGATCCAGGTTCAGGGTGATATACAAATCATTTCCCACTCGTTTAAAATCCGGGTCCGGGGCTATTCGGAAAGTGATATACAAATCGCCGTTAGGTCCGCCATTTACCCCGGGTGCACCGTGATTTTTCAAACGGATTACCTGACCGTCTTCGACACCCGCCGGTATGGTAATACGGATATTTTTCCCATTGACAGTTAAAGTCTGGGTATGTGTTTTTACTGCATCGCGAAGGGAAAGATGTAATTCTGCCTGGTAATCCTGTCCCCGGAATCTTGTGCCGCCCGCATTTGAACTACGCGCGCCGGAACCAAACATCTGTTCGAAAAAATCAGAATATTGTCCGTCGCCGAATTCACGCCCGTCAAATGCTGAGAATGGATTTCCGGATTGACCCGATCCTCTTTCTCCGGAATAGGCTCCCGATTGTCTTGCTTTTTCAAACTGTTCCGCATTCTCCCAGTTCTCCCCGTACTGGTCATACTTTTTTCTTTTCTCCGGATCGCTGAGCACTTCATTGGCTTCATTGATCTGTTGAAATTTTTTATTGGCTTCTTTGTCCTTGGGGTTGAGGTCGGGATGTAATTTCCTGGCCAGTTTGCGGTAGGCTTTTTTGATGTCCTCTTCCGAAGCTGTTTTGGAGATTCCGAGAATTTTATAATAGTCTGTATAAGCCATATGTATCCTGGACTATACCAGTTCTTTCACAACATTCCAAATAACTTTTGGTTTGCCGAGCGTATAATAATGCAAAACGGGAACGCCGGATTTTTTTAATTCACGGCTTTGTTGTATCAACCATTCAGTACCAATTTGTTCAACTTCTTCGTCAGACTTGCATTTCATGATAGCATTGGACAGGTCAGACGGGATATCAACGTGAAAAACTTTGGGCAAGAGGCTGAGCTGTTTTTTATTCGTGATGGGTTTCAGCCCCGGAATGATCGGGACCTCAATTCCGTTTTCCCTGCAGGTTTTTACAAAATCAAAATATTTCTGGTTGTCGAAAAACATTTGCGTGGTTACGTATTCAGCGCCGGCATCCACTTTTGCTTTCAGGAACGTGAGATCGGTGGCCAGGTTGGGGGATTCGAAATGTTTTTCCGGGTAACCGGCTACACCGATGCAAAAATTGGTTTTGCTCCCATTCTTAATATCTTCTTCCAGATATATTCCCTGGTTCAGGTTCACGACCTGTTTTAAAAGATCGAGGGCATACTGATTTCCACCGGGCTCGGGTGTAAAAGCGGCTTCATTTTTTGGTGCATCTCCCCGTAAAACGAGTACGTTATCCACCCCCAGGAAATGCAGGTCGATCAGGGCGTCCTCCGTTTCCCGTTTTCCAAATCCTCCGCAGATCAGGTGGGGTACGGCGTCTATCTGGTAATGGTTCATGATGGCGGCGCAAATACCAACCGTGCCGGGCCTTTTCCTCACTTCCACTTTTTCAAAGGTCCCATCGCTCTTTTTTTTGAACATGGTCTCACTCCGGTGGTAGGTCACGTTTATAAATGCCGGTTTGAACTCCATCAGGGGATCCAGGTGATCATAAATCGAACTGATCGTCTTTCCTTTTAAAGGGGGAAGGATTTCAAAGGAAACTACGGTATCTTTTGCGTCGTGGATGTGATCAATAACCTTCATCAGTGGGTTCCCGAACGGTTTATTTGTGGACGCAAACTTAATTCAATAGCGCTATAACACAAGCACCTGTTAAACTATTTTAAAATGAACCGGTTACACATTCTTCTGGTATTTTTGTCGAAATTCTACCGGCTTTGAGTCTTACCATTCATACCAACGACCTCGTAAAAAGTTATCACAACCGCACGGTGGTTGACCATGTTTCCATCAACGTGAAACAAGGTGAAATTGTCGGTCTGCTCGGACCCAACGGAGCAGGTAAAACAACAACTTTCTATATGGTGGTCGGTCTGATCAAACCAGACGAAGGACAGGTTTTTCTCGATGACCGGGACATCACCCGCATGCCCATGTATAAAAGGGCACAGTTGGGACTGGGCTATCTTCCACAGGAAGCATCGGTTTTCCGCAAACTTTCGGTAGAAGATAATATCAAGGCCATCCTGGAAATGACCCGTCTTCCCAAAAAGGAACAACGCGAAAAGCTCGAATTCCTGCTGGATGAATTTCGCCTGAATCATGTGCGTAAAAACAATGGGGACTCGCTGAGTGGTGGGGAAAGAAGACGCACAGAAATCGCGCGTGCCCTGGTAGTGGATCCAAAATTTATCTTACTGGATGAACCTTTTGCGGGAGTGGATCCCATTGCCGTAGAAGATATCCAGGCGGTGGTCGCCCGTCTGAAATATAAAAACATCGGAATACTCATCACCGATCACAATGTAAATGAAACACTTTCCATCTGCGACCGGGCATACCTGCTGATCGAGGGAAAGATTTTCAAACACGGCACGGCAGAAGAGCTCGCGGATGATGAACAGGTACGCCGGCTCTACCTCGGTAGAAATTTTGAATTGAAGCGAAAAGACTATCTTCACGAAGAAGCTTCCAGGCCCGTTATTTAGAGCGCTAAAGCCGGGCGACGGAGGCTATTTTCTATGAAATATCCCAACGAAACTTGAAACTTTTAAGTCCTGCCATATCGCGCCTGGCCAGGATGAGACGCTGGCAAATTGAACAGTGGGTGCTCGACCCGGTTGCCGTTCAACGCGAAGTATTGCAGGATCTTGTAACCTCCGCACAGTATACAGAAATCGGCCGCAAGTACGATTTTTCAAAATTATTCTCCATAAAAGAGTTTAAAAAAGCTGTCCCGATTCACGACTATGAAGACATTAAATCCTATATACAGCGAATCATGCAGGGGGAAGAAAACCTGCTATGGAACACACCCATCAACTGGTTTGCCAAAAGCAGCGGCACCACCAGCGATAAAAGCAAATTCATTCCGGTAAGTGAAGAAAGTCTGCAGGACAATCATTATCTCGCAGCCAAGGATGTACTTACCATGTACTATCATTTTCATCCGGATTCGGACCTGCTTACCGGAAAAGGACTTGTGATCGGTGGCAGTCATACCATAAACCAGGTCAATGCAGATGTTCAGTATGGTGACCTGAGTGCCGTCCTTTTACAAAATTCCCCCTTATGGAGCAACTGGATCCGTACGCCGGAACTGCATATCGCCTTACTGGATGAATGGGAAAACAAAATCGATCAACTGGCCGAAAACACGATAAAGGAAAACGTGACTTCTATTTCCGGTGTTCCCACCTGGACCCTTGTCCTGATGAAAAAGATCCTGGAAAATACGGGAAAGAAAAACATTCTGGAAGTGTGGCCAAGTCTGGAATTATATATCCATGGCGGCGTTTCGTTTACTCCTTACCGTGAGCAATTTGCAAAGATTATTGGCGGAGACATTAATTATCTTGAAATGTACAATGCCAGCGAAGGTTTTTTTGCGGCCCAGGATTCCCCGGGAGAGGACGGCATGCTTCTCTTTACGAATCACGGCATTTTCATGGAATTTATGCCGGTAGAAGAATATGGGAAACCGGATCCGCAAACGATCGGTTTGAAAGACGTAGAACTGGGAAAGAACTACGCCCTGGTGATCAGTACCAATGGCGGCCTCTGGCGTTACCTGCTGGGAGATACCATACAATTCACCCGCCTCGGGCCGTTTCGCATACGCGTCAGCGGTAGACTTAAACATTATATGAATGCTTTTGGGGAGGAAGTTATCGTGGATAATGCCGATAAAGCCATTGTTGTGGCAGCCGGTAAATCCGGCGCGGTAGTAAACGATTATACGGCGGCACCGGTTTACTTTGGGGACCATTCCAATGGCGCCCACGAATGGCTGATAGAATTTGATAAAGAACCCGAACGTATGGATTTATTTGGACAGGAGCTTGACCAGGCGTTGAAGGATTTAAACAGCGATTATGAAGCCAAACGCCACAAGGATATTGCCCTTCGTCCGCCCATTATTCAATCCGTTCCAAAGGGCCTTTTCACGAGCTGGCTTCGCAAAAAAGGGAAGTTGGGCGGTCAGCATAAAGTGCCGCGTCTTTCAAACGACCGGGTTTACGTTGATGAACTGTTGGAAATGCTCGAATCAGGGAAATTTTGAAACCCGCTCTTGAGTAAAAACAAGGACCCCGCGGTTTCATTATCAAAAGTATTAACTTGTAGTTCGTCAGGGTCGTTTTACGAACATTGCAGTCCCATCTCAGGAGGTCTCCCGAATATGCAGACTCCTATTCGAATTTCAAAAAGCGGTTCATATTTTTTTTTATAAAACCTTATCATGAAAAAGATGACCTCCAAACCTTTGTCTGTCATCCGGATTATTGCCATAATTCTATTGGTGACTCAAGCCGCTGCCGCACAAAAAATACCTGCTTCATTCGCAAATCTGTCAGAAGGCCAAACGATTGAAGGTTTCAGGGTAACCGCGGTTTACCTCAACAATGCTGACCAGCCGATGGGTGCGCGATTCATACATAATGCCACCGGCTTTACGCTGGATCTTCTGCAGATTGAATCGGTGCCCCAAACATTTATCTACGTTAATACTTTTCCTGTTTCCGACAAGGGAGAACCGCATACGCAGGAACATCTCCTGATAACCAAGGGTAACCAGGGCCGTGAGCTGAATACCACGGAAGGGATGTCCCTGGCCCAGTCCAATGCATTCACTTCTCAATTACATACGGCCTATGATTTTAATACCGGAGCGGGATCCGAAGTATTTTATTCATTATTTGAAAAATATCTGACAGCCCTGTTGTACCCCGACTACACGGACGAGGAAGTAAAGCGTGAAGTACGTAACTGGGGCGTCGTGGAATCTCCAGATAAGATCCTCCGGCTTGAGGAAAAGGGATCGGTTTATAATGAGATGTATACTTCGATGAATAATCCCTTTGAACTGGCATTTGATACTGTTGGAAGGATGCTTTACGGAAATGCCCATCCGATTTCCTATAATGCGGGCGGCCTGCCATCCGGCATTCGTGTTTTGAATGAAAAAGATATTTCGAAATTTCATACTGAAAATTACTGGCTCGGAAATATGGGCGCCATAACTTCTTTGCCCAGGAATATGGAAACCGACAGCGTACTGAACAGGATGAATAGCATATTGGTTACATTAAACAGGGGAGCCGTATTCCGGAAACAAAAGATAAAACAACTGCCAAAACCGGAACCTGCAGAATCCGGCAAAATTGCGATAATCGACATCCCGGCTGAAAATGCGCATCAGACCGGACTCATGATGTTTGCTTATCCACCCGACCGCTTACTGAATGCTCGGGAATACATCGAACTTTCCAATTTCCTGTCGGTATTCGGAGGAGATGCGACAACAAATTTGTACAAGTTATTTGTAGACAGTAAAACGAAGAAGGAAGGAATGGATGCTCAAACCGTCTATTCATGGGTCGATGACAAACAGTTGCATCCGGTATTCTTTATGTTGGATGGTGTAGCTTATGAAAATCTGACAAAGGAAAAAGCCATGCTGGCCAGACAGCGAATTGTTGCTGAACTGGAAAAAGTTGCCGCATACCCGGATCATTCACCAGAGCTGCTGGCATTTAACAAGCGTTTTGAAAACAGCCTGATCAGTACCATACGATCAAATGCCAAAGTTGAAAACAGCCCGCCAAAATTCGGCTTTCGCAATACCGGGGACGACTGGTATACCATACTTGACCAGCTTACCAATATAAAAGGATTCAGAAAGTCCATTGGATTTAAACCCCAGATAAAGGAAATCAGGATGCGCATGGCGGGTGGTACGAATATCTGGAAAGAAGATATTGCGAAATGGAAATTAACTTCTGAACTGCCTTATGTTGTTGTAACGCGGGCGAACCCAAATCTCATCGCGCGATCTGAGGCGGAACGAAAGGTAAGGGCGGATGAAGAAGTAAATCGCCTGAAAATGATATATCATCTTGAAAACGGTCAGGAAGCTATCGCCCGTTATAAAGCAGTATATGATTCCAATACGCTGGTTCTTGAAAAGGAGGAACAGGCGGTAAGGATCCCGTTTATCGACAACCCGCCGCTGACAATGGATGATCAACTCAGTTATAAGCAGCAAAAACTTCCGGGAGGTATCCCGCTGGTGGCATCGGTATTCAATAATATGTCCAGCGCGACAACGGAAATTGCTTTCAACCTCAGAAGCGTTCCAGCTGAAAGCCTGGTTTACCTGGCCCTGTTTCCTGAATTGCTAACGGGAACAGGATATATCAAAAACGGGAAATCGGTATCCTACGAAGAAATGATCCAACAAATCCAACAGCAGATCCTCAGTTTACAAAGCCATTATAGTACGAGCCTCAGGCCCGACCGGGTTGAACTTGTTGTGAGTGCAGCCGGCAATAACGAAGCAGAATCAAAACTTTCAATCGTATGGATAAGCCGGATCTTAAATCACCCTTACTGGAATATGGAGAATTTGCCAAGGATCCGCGATCTCGTGGAACAGGAACTTACTGATATCCGAAAAAAAATGCAGGGAGCCGAAGAAAGTTGGGTCAGGGATCCTTCCAATGCCTATAAAACACAGGATAGGCCGTTGTTCCTGGCCACTTCTTCATTTCTGACCAGGTCACATAATATTTTCCGGTTGAAATGGATGCTGAAGGAACCGGGAAGCAGTAAAGACAGTTCAGCGATCAGTGATTTTTTTTCCACACTCGCTGATGCCTCAGGCAATCGTGATCAGCTGAACAACCTGCTGTCTTTTATGAGCACAGGAAAACCAACCGTCATGGATTCTGCAACACAGAACAAATCAAGTAAAAACGCATTCCTGCATTTACCGGCAGGAGCAAGAACGCTGGCCAGGGATGCAGCCCTTGACGTTTCGCAGGTGCTCAATGAAATACCCGATGGCTCCTTAAATAACGACTGGAGATATCTTTGTCTAACGATGAGGCAAGACCTTTCGCAGGGACCTTTAAAAACTTTGAAGAATCTGAATGCCCTTCGTGAAAGTCTTTTAAATAAACAGACTACCCGCTTGATCCAGATCGGATCAGCGCAAACGGAAAATAACCTCAACCCGGCTCTCGTGCAACTGGTAGCGCCATTTAGCGACAGGCCAGCCCTAGCACAAACTTATCCCTCTGAACGGTATATTGACAAACGTGTAAATCAAAGATTGAAAACAAATGATGTGATCGTCTTTGCCGGTCTGATCAATCCGGATTCACATACCGGTGTATTTATCAATTCTGCACCGCTCATAACCTATAAAGACACCGGGAGAAATGATTTATTGAAATATCTTGCAGCAGAGTTATACGGCGGTTCCGGAAAACAGAGTGTCTATACCAAAACCATCGGGGCAGGATTGTCGTATAGCACAGGTGTCGGGTCATCACCCCGCACCGGCGAATTTTCCTATTATGCGGAGCGGACGCCTGAATTACCGCAGACTTTAAAATTTGTAATCAACGAAATCAAACATTCCCCCGTCGATACCCTCATGCTGGATTATGTGATCTCGCTGGCCGTGGGAAATTTCCGATCCGCGAATGATTATGAATCACGCGGAGAAGCGATGGCTGCGGATCTTACCGATGGAATACAACCGGAAATGGTAAGAACTTTCCGGAAATCCATATTGAGCCTCCGGAAAGAACCGGGATTGATTTATGTGATTTATAAAGAAAAAGACACTGTATACGAAAAAATTCTGCCCGGTTATGGCATTCCTTCCAGGGATGTGGGGGGTGGTTGTTTTTTCGTTATAGGTCCCGAAAAACAAATGGCCTCGTATGAAGCTTATTTACGATCGACCAATGGTCAGGACACCAAATTGTACAGGTTGTATCCAAGAGATTTCTGGATGGTTGAAAAATAAGCGTCTATGAATCACGCCGGCGAAGTGGCGTCAATCCGTTCAGCAGGAGTCCTTAACAGGGAGGCCGCTATCAAAAGGCTTACAAAAGAACAGGTGTAAAAAAGATAACCGTAAGGCACGTCAATGAATTGATAAAAAACAAGCAGGCTGAGTTTAAAACAGGCCAGGTTGATATTTTGCAGGTTCCATTTTTTCTGAAGAAGACAAAATCCCATAAACAAAATGGGAACCCCGAAACTCATGGCTATGAGTATCCCGTGCAGGAGAGCCATCCGGTGGGGGCCGAAAAATTTTGCCAGGCCCGGGTTGAGCCAAAAAACTTCGGGGCTGTATTCCCAAACATGTTTTGCAAATGCCACATAATTTCCCGGCAGAGAGATCATCTGGTCCAGGGTTCTAAGCCCAAAAGGAATTAAAAAGAATAGCAGAAAACAAACCACCCCTGCAATTGAAAAAATAATAAGCTTTCTGAATTCTTTACGCGATGCAAAAAAAATAAGACAGGGTATCAGCCACCCCACCATGCTGTAGCGGCTTAACAGGCAAAGGGAAGCGGTAATTCCCATTAAAAAAGGATTCCCGGAAATGATCGCCAGGCTGAGTAGTACAAAATAAAAAATGACAACCCCTTCCTCACTCATACTGATCAGGCTATGTACATCATTTCTCGCAAAAATCCACCAGAACAATAAAGCAAGAATGGCGATTTGACCGTATCCAAAATATCCGTTTCCTTTAATCCTTATTCCTGCCAGTATGATAATAAAACTGAATAACACCATCACAACAGTAACCCAGCGCATATCCATATGCAGCAATACGGCGGGCGCATAGGGCAACCACATGGCCGGAAGATAGATGGGCAGGGTCCCATTCCAGATTTCAGGTATGGGATCGTATATATGTTTCAAATCACCCTGCAGAAATCTTTCATTCATCACTTTCATCACGGGCAACATATCCGCGAAATCCGGATCCAGGGGAATCAGATCCAGCCAATAACGGGAGGTGATAAACGCCAATATGAGCATAATCACCACCAGGGGCAACTTCAGGGAGTATTCTTTCTTTACATCCCTGACAGGCAGAGGCCGTGCTGCCGGCATGGACAAAATGGAAAGAACGAACACCAGGCCGGCCGTCAGATAGAGAACAGAAACGATAGTTGTCTGAGATCCGAGCAAAAGTCCATAGCTGGCAAAAAACGTTTCTGCCGCCAGTGAAAACATTAATAAATTCTTTCTCTTATTCAGATTCATGGTTCGCGGGAAAGGCTTAAATTAATATTTATATTTACCTGCAAACTTTCCAGTTTATATATTTGAGCCAACTTAATGCAATGAAATGAAACTTTTAGAGGGCAAAATCGTGATCGTTACGGGTGCCGCACGTGGGATCGGAGAAGCCATTGCGATCAGGATGGCAGAGCAGGGCGCACATATTGCGTTTAGTTTTCTTTCCAGTGAAGAAAAGGCTAAGGCCCTTGAAAAAAAATTGCAATCCCTTGGCGTGAAAGCAAAAGGATATAAAAGTAATGCCGGTTCTTTTGAAGACTGCGAAAAATTCGTAAATGAAGTACTAGAGGAACACGGAACCGTTGATGTTTGTATAAATAATGCGGGCATATCCAAAGATAGTTTGTTGCTCCGTCTTAATTCCGCCCAATGGGATGAAGTCATGGAGACCAATCTGAAAAGTGTTTTCAATATGACCAAACAGGTGATCCGGCCCATGATGAAAGCAAAAAAAGGTTCCATCATCAACATGAGTTCCATTATTGGCATCCGTGGAAATGCAGGCCAGTCAAGCTACGCAGCCTCCAAAGCGGGCATCATTGGTTTTACAAAGTCCATTGCTCATGAGTTGGGCAGCCGGAATATCCGTTGCAATGCCATCGCCCCCGGATTTGTAGAAACCGATATGACGCATTACCTGCAGGATGAAGAAAGCGCCAGGACCTTCCTGGCCAAAATACCGCTAAACCGCTTCGGAAGCGCCGCTGAGGTTGCAGATACCGCTTTATTTCTTGCTTCGGATATGAGCAGTTATATTACGGGACAGGTCATCAGTGTCTGCGGGGGATTGAATATTTAAGAGTTCGATATGCATTTCATTAAAAAAAATTTGCGGAGAAATTGAGCCGTTAGATCGCGGGCCAGCCCATCGAGTTTTCGGGGCCTGAATAAATAAGAAAAATAATATGCCTTCCATTAATAAATTATTAAGTGAGAATAAAATCTGGGCGGCTGAAAAAATCGCCGCTGATCCGGATTATTTTAAGCGCCTTTCCCTGATTCAAAACCCGGAGTTTTTATGGATCGGCTGCAGCGACAGTCGGGTACCTGCAAATGAAATTACGGGCACACAGCCCGGAGAAATATTTGTTCACCGGAACATCGCCAACATGGTTGTGCATACCGATGTAAACCTGCTCAGCGTATTGGAATATGCGGTCGCACACCTCAAGGTGAAACATGTGATCATTTGCGGGCACTATGGCTGTGGAGGAATCAAAGCAGCCATGACCAGCCACGATTTCAAACAGGTATTGAATATGTGGCTCCGGAATATTAAGGATGTATACCGTCTGCACCGGGCTGAACTGGAGTCCATTTCCGACCCAGAAAAAAGAGAGGACCGGCTTACCGAGCTCAATGTGAAGGAGCAGGTTTTACATCTTGCCAAAACCTCCATTATACAACGTGCCTGGCGACACAGGCAGGGTCCGGATCTGCATGGTATGGTATATGGGTTGAAAGACGGACTGCTCAATACGATATTCACCATGACGGCGTCAAGTTCACTGGATCCGCTGTATACCTATAATGATCTGGGAGCCGAATAGGCAAGTATGGGAGTATGGGAGTATGGGAGTTTGGAAATAAATTTGATTCCCATACTCCCATACTTGCTTCAGGCTTTATTAAATAAGGAAATCGCTCTTTGTGCCATTTCTGTTATTACCAACTGGCCACTGATTTTCGCCCGTTCAGCGAGAAGCTGGTCCCAGTGCGTGGTACCCTGCCAGAGAATCTTTTTTATTTCGCTGATCGCCACCGGACTGGAATGACTCAGACGATTTACGAGTCTTTGAATGGACTCATCAAGTTCCTGCAGGTTCCCGTGCACCTCGGAATAGAGTCCACGACTTTTTGCCCAATCCGCCGTGCGCCAGGAAGCCGCATCGATGGCAAGTTGCGAAAATGCAGACATGCCCAGCTTACGCTCAACAGCCGGTCCGACTACAAAAGGACCGATCCCGATTTCCAGTTCACTAAGTTTTATTTCGGCACCCGATAATGCAATCGCGTAGTCAGCCGCCGCCGCTATTCCGACGCCACCACCGACACATTTCCCCTGAATGCGGGCGATGATAAACTTGGGACACTTTCGCATACTGTTGATCACGTGGGCAAACCCATTGAAAAAATCTTCTCCCTCGCGACTGGTCTTTATTTGTGACAGCTCCTCAAAAGAAGCTCCCGCGCAAAAAGCACGGTCGCCTGCTGATCGCAAAACGATTACCCGGACTTCTTCATCCAGTCCGGCCCCGTGTATATGACTGGCCAGATCCGTTAACAGCGAATGAGGCAGGGAATTACTTTGCGGATGATAGAACTCAATGAACATTAAATGCCCGTGCCTTTCAGATTTTACATAACCCGGATTTTTTTCCTGCATGGCTTATATTTTTTTTCTGACCATCGTCAGTATGGTCGCAATCATGACTGAGTCGCCCGTTTCATCAAATACATCCACATACCATTTCACGATGCCTCTGGGAATATCATCCTCCTCCTTTAGATCCTGGCTGATTTTTTCCTTACAGGTGAATCGTACTGCAATTGTCGATCCGGCATAGACAGGTTTGAGAAAACGGCATTCTTCAATCCCATAATTCAGCAGGACCGGTCCTTTTGCCGCATCTACAAATAATCCGGCCGCGGCGCTTAGTATAAAATACCCATGGGCTACCCGTTTTTCAAACATGGTATCTTCAAAAGAGCCATGTTCATCATGGGCATAAAAATGATCGCCGCTGATATCGGCAAACCGGTTGATATCTGAATCTGTTATTAAACGAAGCGGAGTATGCAGGCTGTCGCCGATCTGCAATTCTTCAAAATATTTTCTGAACGGATGTTTTTCTTCAATCTTTTGTGTTGCGTGTGCCTGGTAAACAGACGTGATGGCCATGATCGTATCGGGCGAGCCCTGGATCGCGGCTCTTTGCATATAGTGTTTTACACCCCGTGCGCCGCCCATTTCTTCACCCCCGCCCGCCCGGCCCGGGCCACCGTGAACAAGCATGGGAAGCGGGGATCCATGTCCGGTACTTTCTTTGGCATTAAAACGATTCAACACCAGCATTCTTCCATGATGGGTTGAGGCTCCTATTATATACTCTTTCGCAATCAGATCATTTGAAGTGACAATCGAACTGCATAGTGACCCCCTTCCCTTTTTTGAAAGCCGGATGGCTTCTTCCAGATTCTTGTATGGCATCAGGGTACTTACCGGTCCGAAGGCTTCAATATCATGGACGCCTTCACTGGTAAATGGCTTTTCATTCAGCAAGAGGAGCGGACTCATAAACGCCCCTTTCAGATTATCGGCATCTATGAGTTCCACGCTATCGAGTGAACCATAGATGATATGGGAAGAAGCGAGTAGTTTTTGCACCTGTTGCCTTACTTCCTTTCGCTGATCCTGACCTGCCAGAGATCCCATCCGGACTTTTTCGTTTAGCGGATTCCCGATCAATGTCTGGGCAAGCGATGCAGATATGGATCTTCGCATTTCATCAATCTTGTTTTCGGGAACGAAAATCCGCCGGATGGCCGTGCATTTTTGTCCGGCCTTTACGGTCATTTCCTTGCGAATTTCTTTTACAAATATTTCCCATTCGGGCATTCCCGGTTCCACGTCTTCACCCAGTACGATACAATTCAGGGAATCCGCCTCCATGGTGAAAGAAACATTTTCTCTTAGTATATGTGGATTCGATTTTAACTTCAGACCGGTGCCGGCCGATCCCGTAAAAGTAACCACATCCTGGGCTGTGAGCAGATCCAGCAGATTTCCCGTACTTCCGCAAATCAATTGTAATGCACCCGGGGGAAGGATGCCGGATGTATGGATCTCCCTGACGACGGCTTCTGTTAAGAAACTGGTGCAGGTAGCTGGTTTGACAATAGCGGGCATACCGGCCAGCAGATTAACGGCAATTTTTTCAAGCATGCCCCATACGGGGAAATTATATGCATTGATATGTACAACCACTCCTTCTTTCGGAACCAGGATATGCTGGGCCATGAAGCTGTTGTTTTTACTTAGGTTTATGGGATCCCCATCCAAACAAAAAGGCTGGTCAGGAAATTTCCTGCGAAGGGAAGCATAGGAAAAAAGATTACCGATTCCGCCTTCCAGGTCGATCCAGGAGTCGGCTCGCGTGGCTCCGGTCTGATAACTTATTTCATAAAATTTTTCCAGATGATTTCTGAGATGAAAAGCCAGGGCCTTTAGCATATTACCCCGTTCATGAAAACTCATTTTCCGCAATGCCGGATTTCCAGATTCCCGGCCATAGCTGAGGATCTTCTGAAAATCCAATCCTTTGGACCCGGCCTGGTATAAAGGAACGCCGGTAACGGCATCTGAAAGTATTTGAAGATCCCCTTCGCCTTCGATCCATCGGCCTGTAACATAATTGCCCAATTTTTTCATACTACTAGTTTTCCGGTATTCGGTTTATGGTGTATGGCACATGGTGAATGGTTTATGGTATATGGTTTATGGTCTTTTATTTAGAAACCATTTAAATATCTACCGTACACCATATACCATAAACCATACACCAAAATCACCATCCCAGAATCCAGGCAAAGATCAATGGCACAACAATCGTCGCATCACTTTCCACAATATACTTGGGCGTATGAATATCCAGTTTGCCCCAGGTTATTTTTTCGTTTGGTACGGCACCGGAATAAGAACCGTAGGACGTTGTTGAATCGGAGATCTGACAGAAATAACTCCAGAAAGGAACGTCGTGCCATTCCAGGTCCTGGTACATCATCGGTACCACGCATATAGGGAAATCGCCCGCGATCCCGCCTCCGATCTGAAAAAACCCAATGCCTTTCCCACCCGAATTTTTCCGGTACCAGTCAGATAGCCAAACCATATATTCTATGCCACTCTTCATGGTGCTTGCCTTTAATTCACCCTTGACGATATAGGAAGCAAAAATATTTCCCATTGTGCTGTCTTCCCACCCACCCACCACGATGGGCAGGTTTTTTTCTGCGGCAGCAATCATCCAGCTATCCTTCACGTCTATTTCATAACCGTCCTGCATCACTTTGCTCAGCAATAATTTATACATGTATTCATGCGGAAAATATCGTTCGCCCTTCGCGTCAGCATCCTTCCATAAGTGAACGATATGTTTCTGAATTTTGCGGAATGCTTCTTCTTCGGGAATACAGGTGTCCGTTACTCTGTTCAGGCCCTGCTCCAGCAGTTCCCATTCCTGTTGCGGCGTAAGGTCCCGGTAGTTGGGCACTCTTTTATAATGTGAATGGGCCACCAGGTTCATGATATCTTCTTCCAGGTTCGCGCCTGTGCAGGAAATGATATGCACTTTATCCTGGCGTATCATTTCAGCCAGGGAAACGCCCAGCTCCGCCGTACTCATGGCGCCTGCCAGGGTGACCATCATTTTCCCGCCTTCTGTTAAATGGGTTTCATACCCCTTTGCGGCATCTATGAGCGCCGCTGCGTTAAAATGCCTGTAATGATGAGCGATATACTGGGAGACCGGCCCTTTATTCATGATTTTATTATGTGGAGGGCAAATTTAATTCTTTTGAAGCTTAAAGCCTAAAGCTTAAAGCCTAAAACCGAGGGAAGAAGTATGGAAGCGTCAGTTTGTATGTTGACGAATAGAATTTAATAATCTTTTAATACTCTATTGAATATCCCGTCTTTTGCGCATGAGTTTTGGGCTTTAGACTTTGGGCTTTAAGCTTTAAAAAAATGTATTTTTAATGAAATGAACTACCTGGCCCACGCCTATTTATCGTTTGGTGACCCTGATATCCTGGCGGGAAACATGATCAGTGATTTTGTGAAAGGCAAAAAAAAATTCGATTATCCTGACCGGGTACAAATGGGTATTACCCTTCACCGGAAAATTGACGAATATACCGACACGCATCCCGCCACGCGTCAGGCCAAACAATTCCTGAAAGCATCCGCGGGTTTATATGCAGGAAGTTTCGTGGATATCATTTATGATCATTTTCTTGCCAATGATCCCTATGAATTTGAAGAAGACGCACTCGCCGTTTTTACCCGGCATACTTATTTGCAACTGGAAACTTTCGATGATTTGTTTCCTGAAAGATTCCGGCAATTTTTTTTCTACATGCGAACACAAGACTGGCTTTTACATTACCGTTCAACCCAGGGAATACATAATAGTTTCCGGGGTCTTTGCAGGCGCGCAAAGTATATTGACGACCCTGAACCCGTATTCGAAGCCTTTCTCAGTCATTATGAGGAGTTAAAAATGGCATATGAACTTTTCTTTCCCCATGTAAAAACATTTGCCTACCACGAACTACTCTACCTTCGCGGAAGCTGATAAACCTTCAGCCCTTAATTTTGCATTCTATGAATAAGAGCAGATCATTGTTGCTGGTTTTTCTTCTACTGTTCGCTTCAGGTAGTTGCCTGGCGCAGTCGACCCTTCCTCCCCTGGATATATCTCCGATGGATATGTGTTATTACCCGGTGAATTATCCCATTTTAAAAATTCAGCATAAGGCGGACGATCCACTGATCGCGCGCGTGATATATGGCCGTCCTCAGAAAAATAAACGTAACATTTTCGGGGACCTGGTACCTTATGATATGGTCTGGCGGGCTGGCGCCAATGAAGCCACGGAAATAGAATTTTTCAGAGATGTGAAAATTGATGGTAAAAAACTGGTCAAAGGAAGATATACACTATATGCAGTCCCTTCAACAGAAAAATGGACCATTGTCCTGAACAAAGAAACCGATACCTGGGGCGCATTCGGATATGACACGAAAAAAGACGTTCTTCGAACTGACGTCAAAGTGGTTACCAGGCCCGATGTCATCGATGTGTTTACGATTTGTTTTGAAGGAACCGATAAAAAGAAAACCGACCTGATGGTAGCATGGGATAATAAGGAAGTCCACTTGCCTATAAACTGGTAATATCTGCCGCAGAATAAAAAAAATAAAATGAAATTTGCAACCCGTGTGGTTCATGCAGGAATGGACCCCGACCCGAGTACGGGTTCGATCATGCCACCCATCTATCAGACGTCCACTTTTGTTCAGGCCGCCCCGGGCGACAATAAAGGGTATGAATACGCCCGTTCTCAAAATCCGACAAGAAAAGCGCTGGAAACCGCGCTGGCTTCCATAGAAAACGCACGTTTTGCGCTTTCATTCAGCAGCGGCGTGGCGGCATCTGATGCGGTGATCCGCCTGCTTTTGCCGGGTGATGAAGTCATCGCTGCAAACGATATGTATGGCGGGACCTTCCGACTCTTCTCCAAAATTTTTGAAAAAACGGGCATCCATTTTCATTATGTGAATATGCAGGATCCCAAAAATATCCGCAGCCTTCTAAATGAAAAAACAAAAATGATCTGGACGGAAACACCCACCAATCCGCTCATGAACATTGTGGACCTGGCAGCCGTCGCGTCCATCGCCAAAGAAAAAAATATACTGCTATGCGTCGACAACACATTTGCATCCCCCTATCTCCAAAATCCGCTGGACCTGGGCGCCGATATTGTTATTCATTCGGCGACCAAATACCTGGGCGGTCACAGTGACGTGATACATGGATGTTTAATGTTGAACGATCCCGGGCTGCGCGAACAATTATATTTTATTCAGAAATCCTGCGGAGCCGTTCCCGGACCACAGGACTGCTTCCTGGTCCTGCGGGGAATAAAAACGCTGGAGCTCCGGATGCAAAGGCATTGTGAAAACGGAGAGAAAATTGCGCACTGGATGCGCAAAAATTCCAAAGTAGATAAAGTGTACTGGTGCGGATTTGAGGATCATCCGGGATATGCAGTTGCCAGCAAACAAATGCGCGGGTATGGCGGCATGATCAGTTTTGAATTGAAAAATAATTCTGCCGGGGAAACAAAAAGAGTATTGTCTTCCACCCGTTTATTTTCCCTGGCAGAGAGCCTGGGTGGTGTGGAATCCCTGATCAGCCAGCCCGCTACGATGACCCACGCGTCCATACCCAGGGAAGAAAGAATGAAAAACGGACTCAACGATTCTCTTATCCGCCTGAGTGTAGGCATCGAAGACGCCGGTGATCTTATTGCGGATCTGGATCAGGCGATTGGTTGATATGAAAACATTCAGGAATAAAAAAGAACTCCGTGATTTTCTCGAAAAGAAAGTGATTGAATATAATCATGCTTCTTTTATCGCAACGGATCCCGTTTCGGTACCCCATCGTTTCAGTACTAAACAGGACATAGAGATTGCGGGACTTTTTGCAGCCATTTTTTCCTGGGGCAACCGGACGACCATCATTCAGAAATCCAATGAGCTCATGAAAGGAATGGATGATGCGCCTCATGATTTCATCACAAATCATCAGCCCGCCGATTTAAAACGTTTACTGGATTTCAGACACCGGACATTTAATGCTACGGATCTTTTATATTTCATCCATTTTTTAAAATCTCATTATCAGCAATCGGCCTCTTTGGAAACTGCGTTCCTGCCTGATATACTTTACCATGAAGAAAGGGTTGAAACGGCGTTTCAACCGAATGTTCTGCATAAGGGAAAACCCAGGGCTCTTATCTCTTCTTCAAACGAATCCGGAGAGAATGAATATGTGAAAACTTCACTGACCGCTTTTTATACAAGATTTTTTTCGCTCAAAGATGCACCACGAAGGACACAAAAACATGTCGCGAGTCCGGAAAAAAATTCTTCCTGTAAACGTCTGAATATGTATCTGCGCTGGATGGTGCGCCGGGACAGGTGCGGAGTGGATTTTGGGATCTGGAAAACGATCTCACCGGCGGATTTGATTTGTCCGGTCGACCTCCATGTCGCCCGCGTCGCCCGGGGTTTTGGGATGATCAGCAGGAAACAGACGGACTGGCAAACAGCCATGGAACTAACTTATGCCTTACGGGCGATGGACAAAACCGATCCGGTAAAATTTGATTTTGCTTTATTCGGGCTTGGCGTGATGGGTAAATATTGATACATCGATTCCCGAACTGTTTCTTGATCTTCCGCCGCAGCAGGAACGGTAAATATTAATACATCAATTCCCGGACTTTTTCCTTGTCTTCCTTTTCTTTTTTCAGGTCGAACATGGTGCCGAAAACGCGGTCCCAGAATGTCGTGCTGACACCAAAGCCTTTGTGATCATCCTTGTAATGGTGCAAATGATGATTTCTCCATAAAGATTTCATCCACTTGAATGGCGGATTCCAGGCATGGATGGCATAATGAATGCTTCCATAGAGGAGATAGCCTAAAATAAATCCAGAGAAAAATACAAAGGCATATTCCCGGATGGCCAGATACATGATCCCAAAAATAGTTGAGGAAATGATGATACTGGGGACCGGTGGCATAAAAAGACGCTCCTTGTCCCGGGGAAAATGATGGTGGTTTCCATGTAGAACATAAATAAATTTTTGTGCCCTTTCACTGTCTGCGATGGCGTGAAAGGCAAAGCGATGCATCAGGTATTCAAAGAAGGTCCAGAAAAAACCACCCGCTGCAAATGTGAAAAATATGCTGGTGTAGTTAAGTTCTAACTGAAAATGACTGAGATAAATAAAGTAGATCATCACCGGCAGGTACATCCCCCAAATTACCAACGGATGGGTTTTTGTGAGCATTTCCATATAATTGTTACGGAAAAGCTGCGCCTGCCCCTTGTTGTGAATCTTTTCAAACTTCATTTTCACACGATTTGAACAGCGAAAATAGGTCAAAACAGGTTAAAAACCACCCCCTTGACAGTTGGCGGTTGGCGGATGGCGGTTGGCGGTTGGCGGTTGGCCGTTGGCGGTTGGCAGTTGGCGGTTGGCGGATGGCGGTTGGCAGTTGGCCGCTGCCCTGCCGCAAATTAGTTTTA
>Ga0209863_10000120_pt1 | contig 48550 bp, 38 predicted proteins | sample OrgsoiDNA2013046_FD_185796 | JGI IMG/M metagenome (GOLD analysis project Ga0209863, IMG submission 185796) | Permafrost soil microbial communities from the Arctic, to analyse light accelerated degradation of dissolved organic matter (DOM) -... | ecosystem: Environmental > Terrestrial > Soil >...
CGTCGCCGCCGGCGATGACGTACCCCCGCCGGTCGGCATCGACCTGAACCGGCTGGATGATCTCGCCCTCGAGAAACTGTTCCGGGTGAGCTTGGGTCAGTTGGGTTGCAAGTGTCTTGCAGACCTCCGCATAAACCCGCAAGGTCCGTTCCACAGCCAGGGGATCATGGGCCGCAGTCATATTGTGCGTGGCCAGGAGCAAGACACCACGCTTGACGCTTTCTTGCGTGAACAGGCTCCGCACCAGCAGGCTGTCCTTGCCTTCGGCATCCAGGAACTTGATAAGCGACCAGAAGGGGTACCCAATGCATCGTATTCGATCCTGCAATCCGGCTTCTTTGGCGAGGGCGTTCAGACCTTCCTGCAAGATTCTACCGTTGGCGCTCATCCGCGAGAGCGCATCGGTGGTTTCCAGGATGTCGAGAACTTTCATCGCCGCCGCCATCGAGGCCACTTCTCCTCCGAAGGTGAAGCTGAAGAAGATTTTCTCGAACACCCGCATGACATCTGCCTTGCCCACGACGCAAGCGATGGGGAATCCGTTGCCCATGGCTTTGCCAAAGCAGGCCAAGTCGGGTGTCACGCCAAACTTCTTTTGTGCGCCCCCGAGACCAAAGTGGAATCCGCTGCAAATCTCATCGAAGATCAGCAGCGCGCCGTGTTCGTGCGCGAGTTCCTTGACGCCCTCCAGAAACCCAGGCGCCGGAGCCCAGAAGTTGACCGGCTCCAGGATGATCGCTGCAAACTCGCCCTTATGTTCCAGCAACACCTTGCGAAGCGATTCCAGATCGTTGTAGACGAATGGATGCGTTAAGTCGCTTACAGCCTTCGGAACGCCGGCATTCCGGGTGGTGCTGCCGATAAACCAATCCTGCCAACCGTGATAGCCGCAGCAGGCGATGCGCTCGCGACCCGTCAGCGCGCGGGCTGCACGCACGGCGCCGGACGTCGCATCCGACCCATTCTTGCCGAAACGCACCTTCTCTGCGCAGGGGATCAAGCGCGTCAGACGCTCTGCCAGTTCCACTTCCAGAGGATGGGGCAGGGAAAAGCTATTTCCCAGCGCCAATTGGGCCGTGGCGGCCGCGTTCACCTCTTCGTTTGCGTAACCCAGGATATTTGGCAGCAGACCCTGAATGTAGTCGATGTATTCATTCCCATCCACATCCCAGACCCGGCAACCCTTTCCCTTTGCCAGAAAAACGGGTGCTACCCCGAGTACGTGTTGATTTGCGCCCTTGCTGAAGGTTTGCGAGCCGCCGGGAATGACGCGTTTCGCCCGTTCCAGCCACGCAGCCGATTGCTGGAGAGGCCGTCGCGGCGATGCCTCTCCCTTCGCATCAGCATATAAGCTCTTGTAGTAGCCGTAGTTGGAAACAATCTCGGCGTTCATCTGTTGCAATTCCGGCTTTTCTTCGATCAACCGCAAAACGTCCTTCATTCCGAATCTTCGCCCTTCCCCAAAAAACTTGTATACCGCTCGAACAAACTCCAGATCCGCCGGTTCGTCGACTGTCCAGCGGTGGTGCTGGTGTGAATGAGGTCCACGATTCTCCACGTTCGCTGTACGGAACTTTCCGGACCGCAAGTATGGAGTCACATGTTCTCTCTCAGACGCCATACCCGATTCCCGCCAGGCCTGCTCCAGCGCGGCAAAGGAGAAAATTTCCGTATCCAGCCCATCTGGAAAGGTCCGGACCATGGCGTTGGAGGCGTAGTCTACGTCGCCACGGCAGAAGCGAGACACGACACGGTCGATAATTTTCGGGTCAATTAACGGACAATCGGCGGTGATCCGTACCACCTGCGCAGCTTGTTCCCCGACCGCGGCAGCGTAAAAACGGTCCAGGACGTCATTCTCGCTGCCTCGATAACAGCGCACCCCGATTTCCCGGCACAGGGCCTCAATCGCGTCGTCGACCGGATAGAAGGACGTCGCTACCACCACGCGGTCCACCAGCCTGGCGCGCTTAACGCGATCAATGACGTGCCACAACATTGGGCGCTTTTCGATTTCGGCCAGGCTCTTGCCCGGCAATCGACTGGAGCCCATACGCGCCTGAATAATGGCCACGACGGGTTGAGCGCAAGAAGTCTTTGCGGGCATGGCCTCGGTAGCGGGTTCACGCGACGGATGAGCGACTGCCGTTTGAGGCATACCCTCGCGTTCTGCCTTCCGTTCGGCCATGCGGTCAAGTTTACCCCACGGCGCACCGGCGTTTGCGGAGAGGGCGGGTTTCATGCACCCCGCCGCGTTCCGCGGCGCTTTTTAGACACAGCTTTCCTTGGCAGTTTCGCGATCACCAGGCCGTACGATGCCGCAATGAACTCTTTCAGTTCGCGTGTTCCTAAAACATCGAGAGACTCCAGCCCTACCCACTGGTACCGCCCCACATAGGGTGCCGGAGCGATCCCTTCCCGTTCAATCAACTCGGCGAAGGATTCTGGAGTGCATTTAAAACAAAGCCGCGGCGCGGAATCTACCTCCAATGCTACGACGGTGAACATCTTGCTTCTCACTTTGAAGCAGAGCGCGTCACCCCACTGCAATTTCTCGGTGGTCTCGGGAAACGAAAGACAATACGCGCGAATCGAGTCGACATCCATATGCGAGTCTTCAGGCCTGCCTTGATTTCAGAGTTGGTTTCGTGGTGGCTACCAACTTCTTTTCCAACACCGCCGCCAGCGCCAGCACCTTCGCATCCTCCCCAGGCGCGCCGCTCATCTGCAGCCCAATCGGCAAGCCCGCGTTGGTCCATCCACAAGGCAGGGAAATCGTTGGCCAACCCAATACGTTGAAGGGTCGCGTGTTACGCAAAGTGAGCTGCTCTTTGTTCCGTAGTGTTACGGGGTCGCCCTGGAGATCTGTGATCTTGAAGGGAGGCACGGGAACCGTTGGTGTAACCAGGACATCGACGGTTTCGAATACGCGAAGGGATGAGCGCCGTATCTCTCGTAATTCTTGCAAAGCTGCGCTATGCACCGCGAGCCCAACCGTTGCTCCCGAGAGAAGTCTCTTCAACGTCTCCGGCTGATAGAGTTCGGGCGTCGTGGTTACGAATTCGCGGTGATAGGCGTAGGCTTCGGTCTTCGTCAGTAGATTGGAGAGGTTGTTAATCGCGTCGAGACCATTTTCAAAATCCGCCGCCCGTTGCGTTCCCGAGATACCCTTCAATACGAGCAGCGCAGCTTCGACAGCCGCCTCTACCTCGGGATGCAAGGCCTCATAGAAATACGACCGAGGCACGCCGATTCGTAATGAAGCTGTCTCTCCTGCGGCCGAGTAGTCCGGCGAACCTTCAGGCGCCATCCCTTGCAATAGGAGCGTCGCATCTTGAACCGTGCGCGCCATCGGGCCGACGTGGTCGAGCGATGGAGACAAAGGCACCACGCCCTGCGTGCTGACCAATCCATAAGTTGGCTTCAGGCCCACGATGCCGCAGAAGGCGGCCGGTTGGCGGATGGAACCTCCGGTGCAGGTACCCACGGCACCGAAGCAAAAGCTGGAGGCCACAGCTGCGCCGGACCCGGAAGAAGAGCCGCCCGCTGAATACTCGGGCGCGTGGGGATTCCGAACCGGACCAAACGCGCTCACCACCGAACTCGCCCCGTAGGCAAACTCATGCAAGTTGAGCTTGCCGAGGAAAACTGCCCCCCCGGACTTGAGCCGCCGCACGACTTCGGCATCCACCATAGGCATGCGGTTCCGGTAGAGATTGCTGGCTGCGGTCGTGCGGACATCGGCGGTATCAACCAGGTCCTTCAGCGCAATGGGGATGCCATGGAGTGGACCCAGCCACAAGCCGCGTTGAATATGAGCCTCCGCAGCCCGGGCTTGATCGAGGGCGATGTCTGAAGTTACCGCGATGAAAGCATTAAGCTCGGGATTGCGCTGCTCAATTCGACGCAAGCAGGCTTCGGTCAGTTCAACCGGAGATATCTCCTTGCTGCGAACGAGCCGCGACGCCTCCGTCAGCGAGAGCGTCGCAAGGTCTGAACCGCTGTCGCGCTGTTGGCCCATGGCCGCATTATGACATGGCTTAATCGTACGTAGAGAAGAGGCGAAACCGCTTGAGCGCATTCCCGCTGCCACGTATCATCTTCGTTTGCGCGGTTGTTGCGCGAATGCGGCTTGCAGACTCCGACTTATGAACGAACTCACAGTCCCTGAAATTCTCAATTCCTACAATGATCGCGCTCCATTGGCAGAGGCTCTGACCATTCCCGCGCCTTGGTATATCGACGGTCGCATTGCCATGCTCGAGCGGCAGACGGTGTTCAGTCGGAGTTGGCAGGTCGTGGGCCGCACGGATCAGGTCCGTAAGCCCGGAGACTATCTGACAGCGAATGTGGCAGGCGAGCCGATTGTGGTTGTCAGGGGCCAGGACGGCGAGCTACGAGCCTTCTTCAACGTGTGCCGTCACCACGCTGCTGCTGTCATGACCGAACCCTGCGGCCACGCGACCATTCTGCGCTGTCCCTATCACGGCTGGAGTTATGGCCTGGATGGATCTCTTAAAGGCGTCCCTGAATTTGCGGGCGTGCAGAATTTTGATCCGTCCAAAAATGGACTAATGCCGGTGACCGTCGACACTTGGGAAAGCTTTGTGTTTATTCACCTCGAGGCGGACTCCGTTCCGTTAAAGGAATTTCTGGGTTCGATCGCGCTCCGCCTTGCGCCCCTTGAAGTTTCCAAATTAGGCTTCTTCCAGCGGAGAAGCTACAAGCTGGATTGCAACTGGAAGGTTTACGTGGACAACTACCTCGACGGCGGCTACCACGTTCCCCATCTGCACAAGGGGTTGAGCAGCGTCCTCGACTATACCCAATACACGATCGAGAATGACGGTCGATACTGCCTGCAATCGAGCCCGATGGTCTCTTCTACGGAGGACGCCGCGACCTCCGCGACTCGCACCGGTGAACGCGCTTACTATTATTGGCTCTATCCCAACTTTATGATCAATTGTTACGCCGGATACATGGACACGAACCTCGTGTTACCGATCGATACCGATCATTGCGAAGTGATCTTCGATTTTTACTTTTCCGACGTGAGCGATGCCGCGAAATCCTACAACAGCGAAAGCGTGAACGTCAGCAATCGCGTGCAAGAGGAAGACGAAGGCATCTGCTCCTCGGTCCAACGCGGACTAAAATCCCGCGCCTACGGCGCAGGCCGCCTATCCGTGCGCCGGGAAAGCGGAGAATATCTCTTCCACCGGCTGCTGGCCCAGGACCTAAAGTCCAGCCTGGATGAAGTCGGCTCTCCCTCGCGTGCGGCCGACTAGAGGCAGGTGTGGCACGGGCGCACCCGCCCGCGTGATCTTAAAGGTGCCCGAGCTAGGCTTGCCCCATCCCCGCTCAGCACTCGCCATCAACGTGATCGACCCGTTCGCATCCAAGTCGTTGTAGGGGTCGTATTCATCGTCGGGATACCACTCACCGCGAAATAAAGCTCCCTGCCGCGCCACACTACAGCGCTGAACATGTACGGCATCGTAGAGCTTATGGGGTTCGCTGGGCGTTCCCCAGTCTCCGCCCCAAATCAACCGGTGTCGCCGAGCGATGATTTTCAGGAAGGAAAAATCACCTTCCCACGAAGGTTGTCCGCTCACGTCTTTCACCAAGTCACAGGCCAAACCGTAATGGTGCACGCCCACGGTGTGCAATTGCGACTTCCCCTCTTCGAACCAGTTCAACTGCCTGTCCTGGCTGCGATAAGTTTCAAACGCGATTAACGAGATGCCCAGCGTCGCCGCTTCCTGAATCACCTGACCGACCAGGAAACGAGTGACTGGCTCCAGTAAGTCCAAATCATTCAATGGCTTACGGGAATGAAACCGCACATCCTGCTGAAGTACATCCGTAAAGAAGTTTCCCAAACGCCACCCCCGGGTAGAGATTTCCAATCACGGAGCCCACCCAGCGCGACTTGCCTGCGTTAAGTCGCCTTGAATAATTCTCAGAGCGGAACGTCGTTAAGTCAAACCATTTTTTCCGAAAATTCAACAAACACGCGAGGTGGGGACGAGGGAGCAAGTTAGGTGAAGATAACCGTCTTAGTTCCATAGAGAAGCACGCGATTCTCCAAGTGCCAGCGGACTCCGCGCGAGAGTACGACTTTTTCGAGGTCGCGACCCTTCTGTAGCAGGTCGTCGAGGGCATCCCGGTGCGAGATGCGGGCAACGTCCTGCTCGATGATGGGACCGTCATCCAGCACTTCGGTGACGTAGTGGCTGGTGGCGCCGATCAACTTTACGCCGCGCTCGAACGCCTGGTGGTAGGGCTTTGCGCCTACGAAAGCTGGCAGAAAGGAGTGGTGGATGTTGATGATTCGATTGGGGTACTGGCGGATGAAATCGGAACTCAAGACCTGCATGTAGCGCGCCAGGACAATCAAGTCGATGCGATGCTCACGCAGCAGGCGTAGCTGATCGGCTTCAGCTTGCGATTTGTTGTCTTTAGTGACCGCAATTTGGCAGAAGGGAATTTTGTAGAAGTCGGCAAGCCGCTGACAGTCGGCGTGGTTGCTGACAATGAGGGGGATGCCACAGGCCAGTTCGCCGCTTTGCTGGCGGTAGAGCAGGTCGTTGAGGCAATGGTCGTATTTGGAGACGAAAATTGCCACTCGCGGGCGCTCGCCGACGTTGGCGACTCGCCACTGCATTTGGAAACGGTCGGCGATGGGTGCAAAAGCCTGTGCAAAGTCTTGCAACTCGAGATCGAAGCCGTGGAGATTCCACTCGACGCGCATGAGGAAGCGGTCGAGTTCGTCGTCGGTGTGCTCGTCGGTGTGGACGATGTTGCCGTTGTGCCGGAAGATGAAATCGCAAACGGTGGCGACGAGGCCTTTCTGGTCGGGGCAGGAGATTAGGAGGACGGCGTTGTTTTTCATATAGCTCCGCTGAAGGGTGCGGCAAGAATGTCGGGAAGAAATCTACCTCGTGGGGACGTGCGCTTTGGGTGAGGGTGCGCCGCGGAGTAATCCTTGAGAGCTCAGATCCTCGTCGATGTCGGGCCAATGAATGCCATATGCGCCACCTGCAATGGTCCAGTTCCGGCGTTGGGCGGGGGTGGCTTTTAGCAAGCGCGGATACCAGACCAGAGGCACGGTAATGACGCGGCCGTCGCGGAGGCTCACGCTGAGCGTGTCATCGGTGGACTGCACATCGAGTACTCGCTCATCAGCCGTCGATCCCGAAAAACTCATGCCATGCCTCCAGGAATTCTTCCCGGTGTTCCGTCACTAACGATTGTAACGTGCGGAGTTCGTTGGCGCGAAGATCGAGCAGACTACGGACGGCGCTGGACTCTGCTATTTCATTGGGTAAGAATTTGGGAATGGACAGAGAAGACTGCGGGCTTAGGGATGCGGAAATGCTCCTCGACCTAGGCATACGATGCGGCCAAGGCGTGCCTGGAGGATGGTGAGGACGAACTCATTCCTCTGGAGATTACCGAGCGCAGACTGCGGGGAGAAGCCCCGCTTCGGACATGGCGGGAGTACCGGCAACTGACGCAGGAGCAGTTGGCGAAGGCGGCGAAGGTATCGCGGGCGCTGATTGCGGCGATGGAGACGAAGCGGAAGACTGGTTTGGGGTTGCACCAAATATCCGCAGTGCAAATTCACGAAGCGCCATAAGGCGGCGGGTACAAACGGTCGCCGATAAAACCACCGACGGAACGGCGGGTGGCTGATTCAGCCAAACGAGGGCTTGAATAGGGCATCAATTCATAATTTGCTAGCAGTTTTGCTTACAAACCCAGAGACGGCGGACAGGAGTGTCCGCCCCACATTGTTCACAGCGCCTGATGGCGTGTTTGGGGTAGATGTTGCGGCATGTCTGAAGACATGCCCTGATACGAACTTACCTCGGCGACTAAAGTCGCTGTTTCTTCCAATTCCTGAATGCAGCGCTGAAGCGCTGCTCCGCCCAAAGGCAAGAGCAGGCCGACGAAGGGGCTTGATTGGGCAGGGATCCTTCGACTGCGGAGTGCCCTCACTTCGTGAGGGCACTCCTTCGATCAGGATGACAATCTTGTTGTTGAGCTATTTCTTGAGTCATTTCTTCAGGTCTTTCAAGATTTCCCTCGAGGCATTGATGCCGGAGCCGCCGGTTAGGCCGTCGCCTGGGTGGGTGCCTGAGCCGCAAAGATAGAGATTTCGCAGTGGCGTCCGGTAGCGGCCCCAGTTGAGTAACGGGCGCATGGTGAAGAACTGGTCGAGCGAGAGTTCTCCGTGGAAGATGTGGCCGCCGGTTAAGCCGTAGGTGTCTTCGAGGTCTTGTGGGGTGATGATTTGGTGGGTCAGGATTTGCGACGGTAACGTGGGGGCGTATCGGGCTAGCGTTTTTACGACCGTGTCGGCCAGGGCTACTCGTTGGGTGTCCCAGGTGTCGTTCTTGAGTTTGTAGGGGGCGTACTGCATGTAGATGGACATGACGTGTTTGCCGTCGGGGGCTAGCTTCGGGTCGGTCATGGTGGGGATGGTGATATCGAGATAAGGTTGTTTGGAGAAATTTCCGTATTTGGACTCGTCGTAGGCGCGCTCGATGTAGTCGATGCCGGGGCCGAGGTGGATGCGGCTGTTGAGGGCGGCTGGGTCGGCGTTAGTTAGCGCGGTGAACGCTGGTGGGCCGGAGAGAGCCAGGTTCACTTTGGCTACTGTGCCGTTACTGCGGTAGTTGCGGAGTTTTTCGAGGAAGCTGGGGTCGAGGTGCATCGGGTCGACTAGCTTGAGCAGGGTGCGCTTAGGCTCCGCGTTGGAGATGATAGCGCGGGCCTGGATTTCTTCTCCGGTGCTTAAGACCACGCTGGTGGCGATTCCGTTTTTCACGCGGATTTCGATGACTTCGACGGCGGTGCGGATTTCAGCGCCTGCGGCTTGCGCGGATTTGGCCATGGCTTGGGTGATGGCGCCTGCGCCGCCCTGGGCCAGCCAGGCGGAACCGGCGGGGTGAGGGTCGTTGGCGGCGCGGAGGAGCAGGACCAGTGTGCTGCCTGCGGACCAGGGGCCCAGGCTTGTTCCGAAAACGCCACGAGCGGCTACTGCGGCGCGGAGGAGGTCCGTTTCAAACCACTCGCTGACGAAGTCGGCGGCTGCCATGGGTCCCCAGCGGAGGAGGCGGAACATGTCTTTTTTTCCTAGACCCTTGAGCGCCTTGCCGGTTTTCAGCAGCGCCCAGAGGTCGTTGGAGCCGGGGCGGTCGATGTCTGGCGGGGTGAGAGCGAGGGCTTGTTGCAGGACCTTGCCTAATTTTTCCAGCGTGGCGCGGAGTTCGGTGTATTTGGCGGCGTCTTTTTCGGAGAACTTCGCGATTTCCTGGGCGGCGCGTTGGGTGTCGTTATAAAGCAGGAGCGCTTGGCCTTCGGGCGAGAGGGCGGTTACGCCGATGTTTGGGCGGATCATCTTGAGGCCGTGTTGTTCCAGATTCATGTCGCGCAGGATTTCGGCGCGGAGCGGGCCGGCGGCGTGGGCTAACGTCGAGCAGCGGAAGCCAGGGTGGAATTCGTCGGTGATGGCAGCGCCTCCGACTTGGGGGCGGCGCTCGACGACCAGGGGCTTGTAGCCGGCTTTGGCCAGGTAGAAGGCGGTGACCAGGCCATTGTGGCCGCCTCCGAGGATTAGGGTGTCGCGGGTTTCGGGCATGCTTTTTTCTCTGTGCCAACTGCTTAAGCCGCTTGTTGCTTTGACTCTTCGGCACGGCTTAAGCCGTGTCCTGATACCAAACTTACCTCAGCGGCTAAAGCCGCTCTTCTTCGGGTTCTTTATCGCAGCGCTGAAGCGCTGCGCCGCCCAAAAGCAACGACAACAGCAAAGCAAACGACAACAGCAAAGCAACGGCAACAGCAACAGCAACAGCAACATCCCCGCCCTGTCGCAAAAGAAAAACCGCGACGAGGACGGGGCACCCCGACATAGCGTGCGTAGCTTCCCTGTATAGCTGAATGGGTCAACTGTTTTATGCCACCTTGCCGGGGTCTTTGCCTGGGCTGTCTTTTAAAACTTCTACTGCTGCGAGTCTGCCTGGGGCGCCCATGATGCCGCCGCCGGGGTGGGCCGCTGAGCCGCAGATGTACAAGTTTTTAATTGGCGTGCGGAATTGCGCCCAGCCTGGGACTGGTCTTAGGAAGAAGAGTTGTTCCAAAGATAGTTCGCCCTGGAAGATGTTGCCTTCGCTGAGTCCCCATTCTCGTTCCAAATCTAGAGGCGTTACGATCTGGCGGTGGAGGATGATGTCTTTGATGTTGGGTGCGTGCTCGGCTAGCGTATTGATGACCGTGTCGCCGAACTTTTCTTTTTCTGTGTCCCAGTGCAGGCCGGGGGCTAGTTTGTAGGGGGCGTATTGCACGAAGCAGGACATTACGTGCTTGCCCGGCGGGGCCAGGCTGGGGTCGGTTAGGCTGGGGATTACGCAATCGATGTAGGGGCGGCGGGAGAAATTGCCGTACTTGGCGTCGTCGTAGGCGCGTTCCATATATTCAACGCTGGGCGAGATGGAAATTGCGCCGCGCAGGTGCGGGCCTTCGCCGGGGAGGGTTTTGAAGTTGGGTAGGGCATCGAGGGCCAGATTTACTTTTCCGGAGGAGCCTCGGAATTTGTAGCGGTTTACGTCTTCGAGGAAATCGGCGGGGAGTTCGCTGGCTTCCAGGAATTTGGTGAACGTCAGGCGGGGGTCGACGCTGGACGAAACCACGTTGGCGTAGATTTCGTCGCCATCCTCGAGAACTACGCCGTTGGCCTTGCCGTTCTTGACCAGAATCTTGGAAATTCCAGCTTTGCAGCGGATTTCCACGCCTAGCTCTCGGGCGGCGTCGGCGATGGCGTTGGAAATTGCCCCGGTGCCGCCGCGAGCGAATCCCCAGGCCCGGAAGGCTCCGTCGATTTCTCCCATGTAGTGGTGCAGCAGGACGTAGGCTGTGCCGGGCGAGCGCACGCCCAGAAATGTGCCAATGATGCCCGAGGCGGACATTGTCGCTTTTAGAACATCGGTTTCGAACCACTGGTCGAGGAAGTCGATGGCGCTCATGGTCATGAGCTGGACTTGGTCGTATTTGGCCTGGCTGTCGAGTGCCTGAAAGCGCTTGCCGAGAAATAGCAGCTTCATGAGGTCGCGCGGGTTGAGCGATGTGGGGTCGGGCGGAACCATGGCTAGAATGGGCTTGACGAAGCGGCACATGGCTTGCATGGCCTTGCCGAATTCCTCGTAGGCTTCGGCGTCGAGCCTGGAGTGGCGCGCGATTTCGCGGCGGGACTTGCCGTGATCGTTGACGCGCCAGAGGTAGTCGCCGTTGAGCATGGGCGTGAAGGTGCCGTCGAGCGGCAGGATTTCGAGGCCGTGGCGCGGGAGGTCGAGGTCGCGAATGATCTCCGGGCGCAACAGCGAGACCACGTAGGAGCACACGGAAAACTTGAAGCCGGGGAAGACTTCTTCGGTGACGGCGGCTCCGCCGACGATGTGGCGGCGCTCGAGGACAACAACCTTTTTTCCTGCGCGAGCTAGATAAGCGGCGTGGGTGAGGCCGTTGTGGCCTCCGCCGATGACGATTGCGTCGTATTGATTGGTGCTGGCCATAGGATTTTGCGGGTGCAGAGCCGAACCTACTGCCTAGGCTCGGCGAAAAACTTTGCCGTGGGCGAACCAGTTATTCTAGCGGGGAGTTCAGAATTTGTCTTGCCGGGAAGCGGCGACGATTGGAATTGGTGCCGATGGCTTACTGGTCAGCGTGCGTTAAGCCCTTGGCAAAAGGAAAGCCCCGATCACTGCAAGCAGCAGCAAACTTCCCCCGATCACCATTACAACAATGTCACTTTTAGTAAATGTTTGGTTGGGATCATGCTGGGGGTTGACAACGTCATTGATGTCGTCGATGACGAATTGAACCGGAACGAGGAGAACTACGGAAAAGAAAGTAACGATCCAGAAAGGGGCGGGCAGCCGTGCGCAAATCGCCAGAATCCATAATCCAAACACCAGCAGCCCTGAGACGAAGGAACTCTCTGTGTTGCAGCGTCGCCCAGAAGCACGGATTCTCTCAAATAGGGAATAGGCAAAGATCAGAGAGAATACTGCCCTCCAGATCGGCGCAATTTCAGAACGCTCGTGCCTTTTTACACAGGACCATTGTCTGTAGAACCAATAGATCTTATAAATGCCCAAGGTGCAGATGTACATGATGATCAACTTCAACGGCGAGACCGAAAAGTACTCGGGCTCGCTCGCGGCGGAGTGGCCAGAGTCGGCTGGCGGCTGGATGAGCGGATCGTCCATACTTGAAAGCGCTGAAATGGCCCGGAGCAGTATAGCCCAGACGCGAATTCGGGCGGTGCGGCTTGTGCTGGTGTGGGTTGGGGCTATTTTGCCGGGGATTGCTGGAAAAGACGCAGTCTCCATATAATCCAGAGTCCGAGCGAATCAGAGTCGAACGCCAAGGGGAAGCCGCTTTGCCCATAGGAACCGCACTCCACGAAAGAACCCTGCCGCTTTGCTACAGCTTGAGCTACCGCGAATGGTCGGGCTACTACACGCCGAGCGTGTACGAGATGCACCACGAGCATGAGTACAACGCCATTCGCAACGCGGTAGCGGTGATTGATATTTCTCCGCTGTACAAGTACATGATCACGGGCAAGGATGCGGCGAAGTTGGTGAATCGGGTGATTACGCGCGACGTTGCCAAGGTGAAGGTGGGGCAGGTGATTTACTGCTGCTGGTGCGACGAGCAGGGCAAGGTGATTGACGACGGGACCGTTTCGCGGCTGGCGGAGAATGCGTTTCGGTGGACGGCGGCGGACGCTAGCTTGCGGTGGTTTCGGCAGAATGCGATTGGGATGGACGTGCAGATTGAGGATATTTCCGAGAAGACGGCGGCTTTGGCATTGCAGGGGCCCACTTCGGCGAGTTTGCTGAAGGCTGTGGCTGAGGCGGATATTGCGAATTTGAAATACTTCCGCGTGACTAGCGGGTCGATTGCCGGCGTGCCTGTGGATATTTCTCGGACTGGGTATACGGGTGATTTGGGGTATGAGGTGTGGGTGCCTTGGGAGTCGGCGGTGAAGGTTTGGGACGCGTTGATGGCGAAAGGGAAGGCGTTTGATTTGCATCCGGCGGGGATGCTGGCGCTGGACGTGGCGCGGGTGGAGGCTGGGTTGCTTTTGATTGAGGTCGATTACACGAGTTCGAAGAAGGCTTTGAACGAGATTCAGAAGTTTTCTCCCTATGAGCTGGGGTTTGGCAAGATGGTGCATTTGGAGAAAGAAAACTTTATTGGGCGGTCGGCGTTGGTGCGGGATAAGAGCGAAGGCGTGCCGCGGCAGTTGGTTGGCCTGGATATTAGTTGGAACGATGTGGAGAAGTTGTTTGATGATGTTGGGCTGGCGCCGCAGATTCCGGCTACGGCTTCGCGTTCGGCTGTGCCGCTGTATTTCGGCGGGAAGCAGGCGGGGAAGGCTACTACTACTTCATGGTCTCCGTTGCTGAAGAAGATGTTGGCGCTTGGCAGCGTGAAGACGGAATGCGCGCAGTTGGGGACTAAGTTACAGATGGAGCTTACCGTTGAGGCTGTGCGGCATACGGTGACTGCTACTGTGGTGCCGATGCCGTTTTACAATCCCGCGCGGAAGACTGCGGTGCCGGTGTAATGGCGGGTACGCTCAAGCTTCTGGCCGCGCTGGTTGTTCTCTGCTCGTTAAGCTCGGCGCAGTCACGGTAATCGAAGCTGGACATCTGGTAGAGGTAGACGCTGGCGTTCTGCTAGCGGATCAAACGATCGTCATTCGCGATGGCAAGATAGAGGCTATGGGCAAAGGGTTGGCCGTTCCTGCCGGGGCAGAAGTCATCGATCTTTCGGCGTTCGCGGTACTGCCTGGACTGATTGACTGCCACACCCACCTCGCCGATGGTCTGCATGGTACCGAGCCGCTCCATCAGATTCAGAAGAGCGCCTCGCAGGTGGTTCTTGAATCCGTTCCCAATGCGGCTCACCCTCGAGTCGGGGTTTACCACGGTGCGCGACGTGGGCGTTTACCGAGCACTGAATGATGTTGCGCTGCGCGATGCGATCAATAACGGCTACGTCGTTGGCCCGCGCATGTTTGTCGCAGGAGCATATATCACGATCACAGGTGGGGCGGGCGCGATGACGGGACTAGCTCCTGACGTTCAGTTGCCCGCCGATATGAGATTTGGCGAAGCCAACAGTCCGTGGGAAGCGCGACAGAAGGTTCGTCTGCTCTATCACAGCGGCGCCGATCACATAAAAATTCTGACTACCGGGGCTGTGCTGACACACAATAGCAACCCGAACACCGTAGAGTTTACTCCCGAAGAGATTCAGGCTGTGGTCGACGAGGCGAAGCACTTTGGTTTGCGCGTGGAGGCCCACGCTCACGCTGCTGAAGGGATTAAGAATGCCATTCGCGCAGGTGTGGCGTCTGTCGAGCACGCCACGTTGATTGACGACGAAGGCATCGCGCTGGCCAAGGAGCACGGCACTTATCTCGACATGGACATTTACGACGACGAGTGCATCCAGAATGACAAGACCGAACCGAAGGATTTTCTGGAGCACGACGCCGCGCTCGGCGAGGCGCAGAGGCAGAACTTCCGGAAAGCGCTCAAGGCGGGCGTGAAGATGTCGTTTGGGACTGATGCGGGTGTGTGCCCTTACGACGCAGCCCCGAAGCAGTTTGCTTTCATGGTGCGGTACAGGATGACGCCCATGGAGGCGATTCAGTCGGCTACGCGCAACGCCGCGGATTTGTTGGGGAAGTCGGATCTGCTGGGGTCGATCCAGGCGGGGAAGTGTGCGGATGTTGTTGCTGTGCCGGGCAATCCGTTGGAAGATATCAGTTTGCTGGAGCATGTGAAGTTTGTGATGAAGGACGGGAAGGTTTATAAGCGGCCTTAAGCGTTGCTTTATTGGCGAGTTCTTTTTCCGGCGCGGGCTTTTGGAGAACGCCCGAAGCCTGTTGGACGGTGAGAGAGTCTGCTGGGCAGGGGTCTTTCGACTCCGCATTCCCGCGCTTCGCGCGCGAATGCTGCGCTCAAGATGACAGAATTAGAGGTTCTCTACAGGAATAAGAATCTTAGGTAACGTCCGGGTGCGGTGGCGGGAGGTGCCTTGAGTTGCGGAAGAGCTTTTCGTAACACTCGGTGCAGACCCAGTCACGGCCGTTGGTATGTGCTGTGCCATGCGACGGAATTGTGGACTCGAAGAGTCTCCATCCGCAGATGATGCAGTTGTCGCTTGCCCATCCGCCTTTCACGAGCCGGTAGTTGGCGGTGTCGGCTGCCAGGGAAAGATCGAACGAGATTTGCCCGGCTTCTAGATGTTCTATGATGTCACGGGGAGTCCATGTTTGCTGCCGCCAATGCCAGGGATGACGCTGGTGATGGGCCACGAGGGAAAGGACCCGTTCGGCATCGCGGCGCGCTTCGTGAATCTCGATCTGTTCGCCGGCTGCCGGGCGTAGCCGGGACACCAGTTGCTCCCGCTTCCAAGTGGAGACTTTCTCCCGGGTTTCCGGAAGCTTCACGCCCAGCTCCGTCAGGATGCGAGCTGCTGTTTCGTCTTCTTCCCGTAAGAGTGCCAGCAGCAAGTGTTCGGTCCCGATCTCCTTCTGTTTTAGCCGTTCGGATTCCTCGGCTGCGTATGCGAGCACTCGTTTGCTGGGCTGACTGAGAGGAAGATCAACGCTGGTCGACACTTTCTCGCGCTTCGTCGTCAGTTCCTCCACGGCCAAGCGAATTGTTTCACTTGCATCCCGCGGAAGGCATTGCTGGACCAGTGGCTTGTCCTCTCGCAGAATGCCCAGTAAGAGATGTTCGGTTTCAATGTAAGGCGACCCGAACTGGCTGGCCTCGTAGCGGGCGAAGAAGATCACGCGGCGGGCTTTTTCTGTGTAGCGCTCAAACATGAGAAACTCCACGGGTCATTGCAGCTTTGCCGCCTTTGTAGTGCGCTTCCAATAAAGGTAGGCGGGCCAACCCACCAAAACAATCAGTGTCCCCCACAGCGATTCTTTGGGGCGCTGCCAGATCGTGTTGATTGTCCACACAGTTCCAATCAGGATGTACAACGCAGGCAACCAGGGATAGCCAGTGCATCGATAGGGGCGCTCGGCGTTCGGCCGCTTCCAGCGCAGGAGAAACATGCAGCCCACGCCCAGCGTGTAGGACAGAACCATCATGAACATGACGTAGGTATAGAGCTGGTCATAGCTTCCACTGAGCGTAAGAACACCAGCCCACAAACCCTGTCCAATCAAACTGAATGCCGGCGTTCGCCACCGGGGATGCACTTCGCCCATCCTAGGGAAAAACGCTCCATCCCTTGCCATGGCGAAGTAGACGCGCGCTCCTGAGAGAGCACAACTCGCCATCGCGCCAAAGCAGGAAACTGCGATCAAGGCCGAGAGCCAAGTTGCCGTGCCAGAGGAAAATAGCGCCGTTGCGGCCGCGTGAGCGATGGTCTCGTGTTTGGCGATCTCCGTTATGGGCAGCGCGTATACATAGGTCATGTTCATCGCTACGTAGATCAGGCCGACCGCGATGACGCCGAGCAGCATGCCGCGCGGAATATTGCGCTGCGGGTCTTTCACCTCGCCCGAGACCCAGGTGATATAAATCCAACCGTCGTAGGCCCAGAAGACGGCAATCAACGCCACTCCAAATGCAGAGATCAGATGCCCCGCCGAAAGGTCGACCATCATGCCCGCGCTCGTGCCCGAGCCTGCTGACGTGAAGTGTGACCAGCTTCCTTTGCCGAAGGTAAATCCAAGAAATATGAACGCCGCCATGGCTGCGAACTTCGCCCATGTGGCGATGTTTTGCAGCACCGCTCCCTCTCTGAGGCCGACGACATTCACCCAAGTGACAAAACCTATGGAAACGAGTGCCACAATGTGAACCCGAGTCAAAGCAAAGCTCGCTATGTGCAGCACCACGTGGCCTTCGGAAAGGGAGGGGAACACTGCACCCAGATAACTGGCGGATGCTACCGAAAGAGCAGCGATCGTCCCGCCGTTCGAGACGGTGAAAATCATCCAGCCATACAGAAAGCCGACCAGATCTCCGTAAGCTTCCCGCATGTAGACATATTGCCCACCCGAATCTGGAAACATTGCGCCCAGTTCGGCAAAGGCGAAGCATGCGCAGAGGGAAATCAGGCCGCCCAGAATCCACACGCCCAGAAAAAGCAAGGGGTGAGGCAGGGGGCCGGCGATATCTTTGGCCGTTAGAAAAATGGACGACCCGATGATCCCGCCCACCAGCAACAGTATGCAATCGATGAGCGAAAGCCCGCGAACGAGACCTGGTTTCGCGCAGGTGGAATCAGCGGTTTGAGGAAGTGTGGCCATGCCCTAACCCATCCCCAGATCGTCAGAAGATTCCAACGGAGATCCGCATTGGCGGCAGATGACGGAGAGGCAGTCGCCGCAACTGAGCGGGTCGGAAACCTCGCGTGCGCACTGGGGGCAGTAAAGGAGGCCCTGCCCCGGTTGCGCCTCTTTCCGCTGATCGGAGCTGGGGGCCTCAGGGTTTGGAGCCATGTGGTTGCCAAATGTAACATAGAAGCGGACTCAGAGGACACAGATGAGCGACTCCCCAGCCCTTACCCTCGATCAAAAACTGCGACTCGAATTCAATCGCTGGGCCCGAGCTGGAGAGGGCGACAAGATGGAGCTCCATCATCTCGATATCACGCTCAAGACGTTGGGGCTGATGGATTTGCGTGCGGGGCAGCGGGTTCTGGATCTCGGATGCGGTTCGGGATGGGCCACGCGGTTGCTGGCGCGGGCTGTGGCTTCGAGTTCGGCCGCGGGCGGCAACGTTGTCGGACTGGATGTTTCGGATGAGATGATTCGGCTGGCGCGAGAAACTTCGGGAGAGTTCAACAACATCCGCTACGTCGCGGGCTCTGCCACGCAGATTCCGGAGCGGGATGACCTTTTTGATCGAGTTCTTTCTGTGGAGTCGTTTTATTACTATCCGGATCAGGGTTCGGCTTTGAAGGAAGTTCTCCGCGTGATGTCCCCCGGCGGGCGGCTCTTCATTTTAATGAATCTCTATGCCGACAATGAATATTCCCTACAGTGGGTAGATAAGCTGAAGGTCCCCGTACACGTGCGCTCGGCGGCGGAATACATCTCGATGCTGCAAGGGCACGGCTTCGAAAACGCCGCGTGGCGGCAAATTCGTGATGACACTCCAACTCCCGACGACTACAAAACCAAGTCCTTCCAAAGCCTGGACGATCTGCGTGCCTTCAAACGAACAGGCGCCCTACTTTTGACAGCGTCGAAGCCGAATCCTTAGGCCGGACTCCTAGATGGTGTCGTCGTCATCATCCTCTTTGTCCCTCTTGCTGGTTCCGGTCGCGGGGCTGATTGTCTTTCCGTCATGCGCGCGCCGGAGTTCAATCCTTCCGTTCACGTCGGAAAGCTCAATGTCAGTCCCGCCGGTTCCCAGGCGCCCATCCAGATTGTGGCCAATGAAGGACTGCTTGCGGACATTGAAGCCGAAGTCGGTCTCGATACCACCGGAAACTGTGCTGGCGTGAATATCTGCATTGGCGTCGGAAGGAATGGTAACGAGGACGGATCCGTTTACAGAAGAGGCGTGAATGTGAGATTTCGGCAGTTGGCGAAATTCCGCTTCGGTCTGGCCGTTGACCGTGGAGAGATCAGCACGCCCCGCCAGATCTTTGGCCAGCAGCCGCCCGTTCACTGACGACGCATGCACGTCGCCCGAGACTTCGTGAATCTCCAGCGACCCATTAATAAGCTCCACTTCGTCAAGTCGGGCCCCACGCGGAACGTGCAGGGTGTAGTCGACGCTGGCCGGGTTGTTCTCATCACCCCAGTTAAAGTTGTGATCGTGGTGCGGGTATTCGGTATGGATCGAAATGGAGTTGGCATTCGATTCGACCACGATTTTTGCCTCGTCGAGCCGGTCCTGCCGTCGGGCCTTCTTGATCGCATCCACCTGAACTTCGTTGCGGTCCCAGCCTGTGATGGTCACGGCGCCATTGATGTTCTCGAGGGAGACGCGACCGTCCGCGTTGAGGGCGTAAGTCTGATGAAATTCCTGGGTCAAAGGTTCTCCCGCCCAAGCCCGCCCCGCGAATAAGATCGCGCATGCAGTTCCAACCAGAATTCCGAGCCACGTTGCCAGCCACTGTTTCTTCATGTCTGCTCCTGAAACTTGCTGTTCGCAGGTATAGACGGTAGATACGCAATTTGGTTAGTGGAAGTTCCCAGGGGAAGTGGCGTTTACCCGGCTTCAGGGGGGAACCCGGCAGGAAACTATGGTTATCCGCGGCTGTCAGAAAATGACGTTAGGATAGAGAGTCCGGGGGCGGTTTGGCCTCCGTTTTCTTGAAGATGGAGTGATCGCGTGAACTTTTTGCTGACCGAAGTGGAAGTGCGGGTGTTGGGTTCGCTGGTGGAGAAGGACGCGACGACGCCGGACTATTATCCGTTGTCGATCAACGCATTGGTCAACGCGTGCAATCAGAAGTCGAACCGCGACCCGTTTATGACTTTGACGGAAGATGCGGTGCGGCAGGCGCTAGCGAGCTTGAAGGAAAAGAAATTGGCCGGGCCCGTGAATAGCGCTGACAGCCGCGTCACGAAGTATGAACACCGCATGCAGGAAGTTTTTAATTTTAGCCGCGGGGAAAACGCGGTCTTGTGCGTTTTGATGCTGCGTGGCGCGCAGACGCCCGGGGAGTTGCGGGGACGTACGGAGCGGATTCATGCTTTTGAGGACCTGGATGAAGTGCAGTCGGCTTTGCAGAAGCTGATGCTGCGCGAGCCTCCGCTGGCTCAGGTATTGCAGCGTCAGCCCGGGACGAAGGAGTCGCGCTACGTGCATTTGTTCTGCGGGCTGGTGGAACCTTTTGTGATGCCCGAACCGAATTCGACGCCGCGCGCGATTCGGATGGACAATGCTGAGCGGTTGGAAAAGCTTGAGGAAACCGTTACTGGGTTGCAGAAGGAAGTGGACGAGTTGAAGCAGCAGTTTGCGGGTTTTCGCCAACAGTTTGAATAACGCTGCCATCAGCGTGATGTGATCAGCCGAGGAAGTTAAGGAAATCTCCGGGGCGATTTTCGAAACCTGGGAATACGGCTTCCAGTTTGTGGTTGCCGAGATGACGATAGACGGCTTCGCTGAGCACGCGGCGGAAGTCGGTGGTGACGGCTAGATCGCGGCCTTCATAGAGTTGCGAGGAATCGAGGCCCGGCCACCGTCCGTAAACTTTTCCGCCTTGCACAGGGCCGCCCATGACAAACATAGCGTTGGCATGGCCGTGGTCGGTGCCGCGGTTGCCGTTTTCGCGGGCGGTGCGGCCGAATTCGGACATGGTCACCACTACCGTTTCTTCTGCCAGGCTGCCGAGGTCCATCCAAAACGCGAACAGGCTTTGCGAGAACTCGCGCAAAACGTTCGCTAGTTGACCGTCCGTGCTGCCTTCGTTGACGTGATGATCCCAACCGCCGATATCGGCAAATGCTACTTGCACGCCCAGGTTCGATTTGATGAGCTGTGCGAGTTGTTGCAGGCTGTCGCCGAAGCGGCCCTGCGGATAGTTCGCGCCGAGTGCAGGTTTGTATTTTGAGGGGTCGGCGGACTTCAGCATCTTGACGGCGTCAAAGGTTTCCTGACCTGCACCGTGAAGGACTGTGTCGACCGAGTGCTCGTACATCGATTCGAAAGTGGTGGCGGCGGGGGTGGGCTTTGGCGTGCGTCCGCCAACGCCGAAGTCGTTGATGTGATTGACCGCTACGGCGGGTTCGGAGCCGGAAAGAATTCGCGGCAGCGTTGGACCCATTGCGATGGCACGGAATGCCGCTTGATTGCTCGCGACGTCCGCCGGCTGGGGCAGAGCGTGGAGGGCGCGGTTCAGCCAGCCGTCCTCTGTGGCCTTGAGACCTGGGGTGCCGGACTCCATGTAATCCTGGGCATCGAAGTGGGAACGCGTGGTGTCGGTCGAGCCTGCTGCATGGACGATGGCGAGATGTTTCTGTTCCCAAAGTGGAAGCAGGGAATTCATGGAGGGATGCAGACCGAAGAAGCCGTCGAGGTCGAGAACCGACTTGCGCGGGATGTTGATGCTGGGCCGCATGGAGTAGTAGGAAGGCTCGGCATGTGGAACCACGATGTTGAGGCCGTCGGCGGCTCCGCGCTGGAAGATGACCACCAGGCGCTTGTTCTTCAAATGGGCGTCGAGCGTTTCCGAGGCCATGACTGCGCGGCTGAGAAATGCCGGCAGGGCTGACGTTCCAACCAGAGCCAGCGCGCCGTTCCGTAAAAATATGCGCCGTGTGATCGACATAATTGTCTCCGAAATTACCGTTTCTGGAACTCTGGGGAACCTAGAATCAGTCCCGCAATTGCACCTGCGTTCGGGGTAGGGGCGTTGTCGTCCAACTTGCGGCGGGTGATCTGGGGGTCGTCGAGTTGCTTGACGATGGCGTCGTGCGTTTGTTGGGAAACATCGCCGTCGAGGTAGGCCTGCTCGAAGGCGGTGAGAGTTTGATGGGCGTCGGCGGGAGGCGGCGCGCCGAGGGCGGTCGCGGTGTTGGCTTTCACGCCCCTGAATTTGTCGTTGCCGAGGCCCAGAGCGAAATTCATGCGGCCGAGCAGGGCGGATGAGTTAACCCAGGCGTCGGATTTCATGGAATAGCCTGTGGGCGGCTGCATGCCGTAAAGGGGCATGCCCATGTTCTGAAGCGCTCCGAGGAGGGGCGTGGCGTCCTGAACGTTGGCGTCGGTGGCGCGTAGAGCAGAGACCACGAACTCGAGCGGGGTCTTCACCTTAGTCTGATAAGTTTCCGGGCCCCAGAATTCCGGGGACTTGTACATGGTGCGCAGGACTTCGCGGATATCGCCTTTCTTTTTCAGGAAAGTCTCGGCCATACGGTCGACCAGCGGCTGCGGCGGGTTGTCGGAGACGAAACGCTGCGCGAGCTTGGTGCAGATGAACTTGGCGGTGCTGGGGTGGTGCGCCAGGATGTGCAGCACCTCGAGGCCTTCTTTTTCGCCGTGCTCCTTAATTTTCTTTCCGAGAACCATTTTTGTGCCCGGTTCGTGCCGGCGGTCTTCGAAGGTGAAGTCTCCGCCCTTGCGCGGTTCGCGGATGGTCCATCCGGTGAAGACGCGGGCGACTTCGGTCACGTCGTGTTGCGTGTAGCCGCCGTTGACGCCGAGGGTATGGAGTTCCATCAACTCGCGGCCGTAGTTTTCGTTGAGGCCATCGAGCTTGCGTTTTGCCTTTGCCTGGCGCCGTGGCGGAGGGGGAGCAGGGAAGCGCCGACGCATGCCGCGTCCGCCAAAGCCCCGGTTGAAGTCGCGGTTTGGTGGCTTGCGGCGCAGGCCTTGTGCTTCGTCTGAATCGGGTCCCACGCTCAACCAGTTGTCAAGATAGAACAACATGGCTGGACTCTTCGCTGTGGCCACGAGCAGGTCTTCAAACTTTCCCAGAGCGTTGGGGCGGATTACGTCGCGTTCATAGCTTGTGATCAGATAGCGGTCTGCGCCTTTGCCAACGAAAACATTGAAGTGGTTGAACCAAAAATCGGTCATCAGTTCCTGGAGTTGGCGTTCGCTGTAGGTGGCGCGGAGGAGCTTCGCCTGCATGACTTCCGACTGAACGACTTGCTGTGGATTCACAAGGGCCATAGCGGTTTCGCGCTGCTCGGGCGATAGCGCTGCCATGACTTGATCGTGCGTATCGGACCTTGCGTTCAATAGTGCGCGCTGCTCCTCGGGCGGCATCTTCATGATTTCCTGCAGGCGCTGATCGGAAGGAAGGTTGAGCAACTCTTCCGCTTTCATGTCAGCATAAAGCTTGGCTTCGCGGCGGCGGGCTTTTTCGTCTTCTGCGGCCTTGTCGGCGTCGGTTATGTCCTCGATTTTGCCGTCGACCGGCTTGTTGCCGGATTCCGCATCTGCTAGCGGGGCGGTAGGGGTCGTGGAATCAGCTGCGGAAGGGGTGTTCTTGGCGTCGTCACTTTTGCGTGCTTCGGCTTTGCGGTCCTGTTTGTCCTCGTAGCGGGCAATTTCGGCTTCGTAGATGGCGCGTTTGCCTGGATCGCGCGGCATGGAATCCTTGCCGTCGATGATCGCCTTGATCACCTGGGGGGGCGGGAAGTTTTCGACAATTTCGCGAGTTTCCATGCGGAGGGTTCGGAAAGGGGCCAGGCGTGCATCCAGCGCTGCGTCGTCGATTTTTTCGGGTTGCAACTGTTGCTCGAACCATTTGTCGATGCCTTGTCGGGACACCCGATCCACATCGCCCGGCCTCGGCCCGAAGGTGAAGCGGTTGAGCGCATGCAGGACTCTTTGACGGTCGTTGACGGATGCTGTTTCCTGGTTCTTTTTGCATACCGCTACTACCGTGAAACCGGCGAGAGTGAGGCAAAGCGTGCCGACTAGGAAACTGTTTCGCGTTTGTCGCATATCCATCCCAACCTCGCAGCTTTCCCTTCAATGATTAACCCAGAGTGACGGAAAAGTTGCTTGGGATAGGAAGTTACTTTGGGAATAGATTGTTCGCTGATTCCACGAGCGCGCGGCCCGTGAGGGCCCCGAAGGACAAGTTGGGCAGTCTGGGCAGGGGTCTTTCGACTGCGCATTCCCGCGCTTTGCACGCGAATGCTGCGCTCAAGATGACAAACAAAAACTTAATCTCGCTAAACCAGGTATTTGCGTTCCTGGCTTACCTTGTGTTGAAGCATGGCCGCTAGTTGATCGACGTCCGCTGGAGCCAGGCTGCCGGCCAGGCTGCCTTCTAGTAGCGGGATGCGCCCGCTTCCGGTGGCGTCGCGGCGGACTTGTAGTAGAAAGGCTTGGAGCACTTCGGCATCGAATTTTGTGGGGGCTAGCTTGACCAGTTCGTGAAGAGCCATTCCCAGGGGCATCCGTCCGCGATAGGGGCGTTCGCTGGTCATGGCATCGAAAGTGTCCGCCAACGCGACGATGCGGACAGGCATGGAGACCTCATCGTGGCGCAGGCCATCGGGATAGCCGGAGCCGTCGGCGCGCTCGTGGTGTCCGCGGACGATTTCTGTGACCTGTGGCCAGGGGAAGTGGACGTCTTTGACGATGTTGTAACCGACGAGCGTGTGATCGGCCATGGCGCGGAATTCGTCGGCATCCAGAGCGCTGGCTTTGCTGAAGAGGTGTTTATCGACCGCGACTTTGCCGATATCGTGCAGATAGCCGGCTGACCTCAGAGCGACGACTTCCGGCGATTCCATGCCGAGGCCCTCGGCGATGGCGGCGGCGTAACGGCCGACGCGCAGCGAGTGCCCGTGAACGTTGATGTGCTTCACGTCGATGGCGGTGGCGAAGGCTTCGAGGGCGCTCTCATGAAATCCGTGCAGGGAGGTAAGCAGCTTCAAATTTTCATTTACGCGCTGCGCCAGATTTTGCGACAGGTTGTGGTTGTGCACGGCTAGCGCTACGTAGTTAGTGAGCAGAGCCAGAGCTTCGAGTTCCTCGGCGTCGTAAGGCCCCTCCCCGGCGCGGCGGCCTAATGCCACCAGTCCAACCAACTCCCGCCCGACGCGCAACGGGGCCAAGCACTTGAACATCTCGGGAGCGACGTTTCCGTTCTGACTTAGAAATGTGTCGTAAGATCCATTTTGCAGGCTCACGGCGCCGCGGGCGACTAACAAGGCGTGCGCATGTTTGGGAAGCAAAGGAATCACCGCAGGGTCGGGCAGCATCACGAATCCCTGCGAAACCACCGAGGTCAGCATGGAGGGCTTGTCGGTAAATGTGAAAAGAGCGCCCTCACGCGCTCCACCCGCTTCTACCATGGCGGCCAACATGGAGCGTGCTATGTCAGAGAACTCGTGTTCGGCGGTCATCTGCGGGCCGAGGTCGGAAAGCGCTTCGACCGTGCGCAGGACTCGCCGCAAGTTATCCTTGTTCACCCCTACGTTCACCTCGGCCCCGTGAAGCGGGACAAGCAAGTTCCTACCGAGAGTACCATGCGTAACTTGATGAAAGGGTAGCCTTTGTTGGTTCTTAAGGTCCACCAACGTGCCATAGCGGGTCTCAGAAGTGAGAACGGAGTGTGGAAAACTGGTCGATAATTAAAAGCTCGCGGTGGGGCCGGGGCTGACTGACTTCTTCGTGCTCGAGAATCCACGTGGTGTCGTGTGGGACGAAGACTGCATTGAGATCCGCGGCTAGGGATGGGTTGATGTCGGACTTGGGGCTGTTGCCGATCATCCAGGTCGTCTGCGCCGGTAAATCGTACTTTGCGGCTACCACACAGTAGGTCTCCGTGTCTTTTTCTGAAACAATCTCGATAGCAACGAAGTATTTTGCCAGGCCCGAGCGCTCAACCTTGCCGGATTGTTCGGCAACCGCACCTTTGGTCATTAGGATCAGTCGATGACGCGCGGCGAGATACTCAAGGGTTTCTGGGACATTGTGTATGAGTTCGATGGGGTGCTCGGCGATCATGTCTGCGAAGCCACGAATGGTTTCGTGGACCGCCGGCGTTATGGGCTCGATTGCAAGGCGCTCGAACGTGTCCACGAGCGCATGGCGGAAGCTGTGCAGTCCATAGCCGTGGCGGCCAATGCAGACGCGCTCTACGTCATTAAGGACGCCCCGCACTTCTTCCGGGGAGTGAGTCTGATGATCGAGGAATGAGATGAACTGTGCGATTGCTCGTTCAAAATAAATGTTGTTTTCCCACAACGTGTCGTCCGCATCTATGAGGAGGGTTTGGTTTGCGAAATTGCTGGAGGGAAGACTCATGGTTGTCAGGTGTTCTTGTGCAGCCAATGTCCTGCCTGAAGTCTGGAGCGCCGCCGACGCGCGATAACGAAGGCATCCCTATAACGCAGTGACTGCAACCTCTCAAAATAGTATCCTCTTTCCATGCTCTCTTCAGTCCTGCGGTTTGTTTTCGTATTGACATTCGTTGCCCCGGCTTTCTGTGCTCATGCAACAGCTCGTCCCTTCATGACGGGCTCCGCCGCCAAGGGTGCCGCGTCGACGAAACTGCAAGTCACTCCCGATCTGGATCAGCGCTTGGCGAAATTTCGGGTGGTTCAAATGCCATTCCACTCAATCGGCCTGAGCCCTCGGGAGCGGAAGCTTGTAGGCAAGTTGGTAGAAGCATGCTGGTCACTGGAAAGCATTTATTGGAGACAGAGTGATCCTGAAGGACTCGCGCTCTATCAAGCGCTGGCCGCGAGTTCCCACGCTGAAGATCAGAAGTTGCGACGTTATTTACGAATCAACGGTTCCCGTTTCGATCTTGTGGATCAGGAAAAGCCATTCGTGGGTGTCGAGACGGTGCTGCCGGGCCGCGCGCTCTATCCAAAAGACCTGACGCAAGCCAAGATTGATGCGTTTTTGAAAGATCATCCCGAGAAGCGCCTCGAAATCTACAATCCACTGACCGTGGTTCGCTGGCACGGCGATACCTTGGAAGGCCTGCCCTACCATATTGCTTATCGGAGTTTCCTGGATGCGGCCGCAAAGTCCCTGCGCGAAGCGGCTGATCTCAGCGACGATCCGGCCTTTGCCAAGTTTTTGCGCCTCCGAGCCGATGCATTGTTAAGCGATGACTACTTCGAAAGCGATCTGGCATGGTTGGACTTAAAGAATCCCAAGTTCGACATCATTTTCGCGCCTTACGAAACCTACCTCGATGGCTTGCTTGGGGTGAAAGGGTCGTATGGGGCGGCGGTCATGATTCGCAACGAAGAGCAGAGCAAAAAGCTGGAGCTTTTCGAGAAATATGAGTCTGATATCCAGGATGCTCTCCCTCTTCCTCCCGAAGATCGCCCCTCGAAGAAAGGCTTCCGGACGCCGATGGAAGTGATGGATACGCCGTTTCGCGCCGGCGACTTGCGCCACGGATACCAGGCCGTCGCGGACAATCTGCCCAACGACCCCAGAATTCATGAGAAGAAGGGCAGCAAGAAATTGTTCTTCAAGAACTTCATGGATGCGCGCGTGGACTACGTCATCCTGCCTGTGGCACGAAAGCTTATGCGGGCCGACCAGTCAGCCAAAGCTTCCGCCGACGGATACATGATGGACACAATCATGCACGAGATTTGCCACGGTCTTGGTCCAGCGTTCTCGCGAACCGCGTCCGGTCAACGGGATATTCGCGAAGCCATCGGCCCGGTTTTTGGCGGCCTCGAAGAAGCGAAGGCAGACGTGGTTGGCCTATTCGGATTGCACTGGCTCGTCGAGCACTACGTTCTGCCAAAAGAACATTTGGAAGAATATTACGCTTCCTATCTGGCGGGCATCTTCCGTACCGTTCGCTTCGGTACTGCGGAAGCGCACGGACGGGCGGAAATGATGGAATTCAACTATCTTTCCCAGCACGGCGGGATTCAACGCGATGCTTCGGGCCGCTACGCTGTCGATTTCGCCAAGATGCCGGACTCCATCGGTGCACTTGCGAAAGAATTGCTGGAGATTGAAGCCACGGGCGACCGCGATCGTGCCGAGAAGTGGTTTTCCAAATACGGTTCCATGCCTGGCGAACTACAGACGGCCCTCAAATCGGCTTCCGACGTCCCGGTCGACGTAGACCCCGTATCATCGTTTCCGGAGCCGATGCGCTAGGTTATCCGCCGATAAACTCAACGTTGGCCTTCCGCGGAATAATCCCCGCCGAGTAGCCCATGTCCAGCAATCGGCGCACGGCCTCGCGTCCGTCAGGACCGTAATCCAACGTGCGCTCATTCACGTACATGCCCACAAACTTATCCGCCGAGGGCGTGTCCAGGTCGCGCGCAAACTGCATGGCGTAAGCCAGAGCTTCCTCCCGGTTATCCAGAGCGTACTGGATGCTCTCTCTCAGAGCATGGCTCACGTTCAACATGAGTTCCGTTCCTAAAGCTCGGCGAATGGCGTTGCCGCCCAAGGGAAGGGGCAGCCCGGTCATGTGCTGCCACCACTTGCCCATGTCGACGACGCGTTGAAGACCGGCTTTCGAGTATGTCAACTGGCCTTCGTGGATGATGAGCCCGGCTTCGTATTTGCCCGCCAGCACTTCGGGAATAATCTGATCAAACGGTACGACTTCGGTCGCAACGCCGGGTGCGAAGAGTTGCAAGGCCAAGTATGCCGTCGTCATCTTGCCAGGAACTGCGATGACCTTCGTCTTTACTTCTTCTGGGGTAAACGGGCGCACGGAAACGATCATTGGGCCGTAGCCGTCTCCCACGCTGCCACCGCTCGGCAGCAGCGCATATTTGTCCTGCACGTAGGGATAGGCGTGGAAGGAGATCGCCGAGACGTCATATACGCCTTCCAGCGCCGCTCGATTCAGCGTCTCGATGTCGCACAGGGTGTGAGTGAAGCGCAGGCCCGGGGTGCGAACTTTGTTGGTGGCCAAACCATAAAACATGAATGCGTCATCCGAATCCGGACTGTGCGCTACGGTGATTTCGCGAACTTCAACAGACGTACTGGCAGGCATGACTTCCTTTTCTTTGAAGGCCAGAATGTAAGGGCCGGCAGCAGCGAACTAAAAACTTAGCGCGCGCGAAAGCCGCGCCCGAAGCGCGTGCTCAGGGCCGCAGCAAAAAGCACTTTGATGATTTCAGCAAAAAAGAACCAATAAAGACCAAACATGAAGGCCTTGGCCACCGAATGCGTCAGCACAGCCAGCCAAGTCAGTCCGCTGGCGAACAACAAGATTTCCGCTGCCACACCCGCGAATGCGGCGCGCGCGAAAGTTCGCTCCGTGCGCTCAAAAATCCATCCAGCCAGGAAAGCGACGAAGGGGTAAGCCAATAAGAATCCGCCGGTCGCACCGAAGAGCTGAGCAATTCCGCCTGGGCCTGCTGGACTGAACACCGGCAGTCCGGAAGCCCCTTCCATCAAATAAAGCGCCAGAGCTGCGAACCCGAGGCGACTGCCTAAGGTCAGGCCCACCAGGAGCACTCCAAAGTTTTGTAAAGTCAGCGGCACCGGCGTGAATGGAAGCGGCACGGAAAGCCGTGCGCAAACCGCTACAAACAGGCTGGAACTGACGACCATGGCCGCCTGCATTGCCAGGCTCCAGGGCCGAGTGCCGACACTTCCCAGGCTTAGTCCCGCCGTTTTCTCCATGTAATTTCCTGTTCGATCCTTCTCGATTCTAGGCTTCGGGCTCGCGTGCTTCTTCCTGTCTGGCCGGAGCCTTCATATGCCTGCGCACCCGGGCGTACATCGCCACGATGGCCAGCACTGCGACCACTCCACTGAGCCCGAGGATGATGAACAACCACATCATCCGCATGATGTTTAGGATACCAAAGAACTAACTAGGCCCATGAGTTTACTTTCCCTTCATTGCCTTCTCAACCTCGTCGGCGGTGCTCGGTAGCGACGTGGTCATTTTAACCAGTTTGCCGTCTGCATCCACATAGAACATGTCTTCGATGCGTATGCCGAATTTTTCTTCCGGAATATATATTCCGGGTTCGATCGTAAACACCATCCCTGGACCCAGCGGCACGGTGTAGTCATTGTCGTCATGCACGTAGAGGCCGACATAATGACCGAGCCCGTGAATGAAGTATTGGTCGAGCGAAGCACCGTGGAGATCTTTCCCGTGCGTTTTGATGTAGTCCCGGGCCACGGCATCCAGAGAGTTCTCGCTTTTCCTTCCCAACGTTGATTTTCCCGACTGGAACGCCGCCATTGCCGCCTGTTGCGCGCCGAGCACAATGTCATAAATCTCGCGCTGGCGTGCCGTGAACTTGCCCGAAGCGGGTAGTGTTCGCGTAATGTCGTCGGCATACATCGAGTACTCGCCCGCCGCGTCAATCACGACCAGATCGCCAGCATTGATCGGTCCGTCGTCGTCGGAGTAGTGCAGAACGGTGCCGTTAAATCCGGAACCAACAATTGGGGAGTAGGCCGGTCGCTCGCAGCCCCGTTTTGCCTGCTCGTAATTCAGTAGGGCCGCAATTTCGTGTTCGTTCATGCCGGGCTTCAGAGCCTTCATCGCAGCCAGATGGGACGCCATCGAGGCCTCGGCTGCTTTCTTCATAAGGGCCAGTTCACCCGCATCTTTGACGGTCCTAAGAGAAGCCATGATCGGACGAATGTCCGCAGTGGGGACCCGTCCGGGGATGGCCCGGGAGCGCTTGAGCCATTCCATCAGCCCGGTTGACGTCGGAGTCGGCAGCGCCTCGGAACCAGTCAACTCCACGTAAACCTTGTCTTCCTTCACCAACAAGCGCGGTAACTCTTCGTCCAGCGCTCCCAGCGCTGCGACTTTGTCAAAGCCGGTTTTGGCAGCAGCTTCGAGACTGTCGGGACCGAGCTTCACGCCGGTCCACCGCTCCTCGACCAAGTCCCGCGGAGGCAGCAGCAGGATCTCGGTATAAGGGCGCCCCGGGCTGCCTTCGCGCGCGGACGCGACCAAAACCGCGGCTCCGGGTTCGGACCAGCCCGTCAGATAGTAAAAATTGTCGCTTTGGCGGAACCCGGTGGCTGAAGCCTCGACCTCGGTGCCGGCGAAAACCACGGCGATACCATTGCCAATTTTCTTCGCTAGGGCCTCACGGCGCGCGCGGTAATCAGCATTGGGCTGGTGCTCCATCGCCCAAGACGGAAGAGCGAGGAAGAGGATGCAACAGATCAACGGAAAAAGCACGAGTTTGCGCATGGGCAGCGATTCTACCGCATTTGGGCTTATCTACACACCCACCGCGTACGGTTTCACATGTCCCTCGCCGGAACGCGTGCCAGCTCCGGTAAACCGCCCTTGCAGCAGTGACATCAATCCGGTGCACCAGTAGCCGAAGACAAACAGGAAGAGAAACGGGACGGTGAAGAAGTTGTCGTTCTCAATCGCGTACCAGATGGTGGAGGCGAAATACGTCCCGATCAGGAGTTCTATCCACGGCACCCAACTCAGGCGCTTGCGGTATTTGGTTGAACGAACCTTATCCAGCTTGGTTTCCACACGATACTTTGGCGTGCGCACGAATTCCGATTTCTTGCCTACGAGCGCTTCCAGTACGGCTCGGGTATTGGTTACGGTCAGCCCGATGCCTAATGCCATCAGGAATGGCAAATACAGAAACGTCTTGTACCACTTGCCGGGAAACAATTCTTTTTGCGAAACCAAGTAAAAGCTCGAGACCGAGAAAGTCGAGGCCATAAAGAGCGGGAAGTCAATGTACAGCATCTGAAACCAGCCCTGGTAAAACCGGATGATCATGGCCGGCAACAGCAGCACCGACAGCACAATCATCAAGGGATAGCTCAAGTTCGCAGTGAGATGGAACCATGCCTCGGCCTTGGTATGAAATGGCTGGTCACTCCTCAACACTCTCGGCAGAATCTTCTTAGCAGTCTGAATTAGGCCTTTTGCCCACCGTGCTTGCTGCGTTTTGAAGGCCGTCATCTCCACCGGCAACTCCGCGGGACACTCCACATCCTGCAGGTATAAAAACTTCCATCCCGCCAACTGAGCGCGATAGGAAAGATCCGTATCTTCGGTGAGGGTATCGTGTTGCCAGCCTCCCCCGTCCGTAATGGCCTGGCGACGCCACATTCCGGCCGTGCCGTTAAAATTGAAAAAGACACTGCTTCGCGCGCGACCTGAGTGCTCCAGAACGAAATGCCCGTCGAGGAGGATCGCTTCCACTTGGGTCAGAAAAGAATATCCGCGATTGATATGTGTCCAACGGGTCTGCACCATTCCCACGCGCGGGTTAGTGAAATGATGGATCACCTTTAAAAGAAAGTCTTCGGGCGGCGTAAAGTCGGCGTCGAAAATCGCAATGTATTCGCCCTGCGCCGTCTCCATGCCATTCTTGAGCGCGCCTGCCTTAAACCCAGCCCGGTTCGTGCGGTGGATGTGGACGACCGGATTCCCCAACGCGGCGTAGCGCTCGACTAGGCCTCGCGCAACCTCCACCGTCTCATCCGTTGAATCATCGAGCACCTGAATGTCAAGTTTGTCTTTGGGATAGTCGAGCTTGCAGATGGATTCCAGCAGGCGCTCGATTACAAACTGCTCATTGAAGATCGGAAGCTGGACTGTGACCCGTGGGAGATCGGAAAACCTCTCTGGTGGCTCGGTCGTCTGGTTCTTCTTGTTTTTGTAATAGAGATAGACCAGCCAATACCGATGGCCGCCGTAAGCCGCGAGCAGAATCAATACCAGGAAATACGGAGTCAGCAAAGCGGCGTCGAACCGGTCGATCGAATAGAGACCAAGGAAGGTCTTATCGAGAAAATGATGGCGGAAGTAGTGCCCCAACCCGCCCGGCGCAGCCAGCGCAAAAAGAATGAAATTACAGGAACCCAGAGGAAACTCCCAGAAAGATTCAACGTGGGGATGGCCGCCCCCGGCCGTCCACGGAGCTGCAGCTACGCAGAGAAGTTAGCTTAGTTCAAGAAGTACTGCCGATACAACGTATCCCGCTGGGCCGGTCTGAAGCCTGCGTCTCGAATGATCCGCCGCAATTCCTCTTCGGTCGTTGAATTGGACACGCCCGCCGCCTTCACAACGTTCTCTTCCAGCATTACCGACCCAACATCATTGCCGCCAAACCGCAGTCCCATCTGGCAAACCTTCAATCCCTGGGTTACCCAGCTGGCTTGTACGCTCTTGATATTCGACAGGAACAACCTTGAAATTGCCAAAACCTTCAAATACTCGACAGCCGTGGCCTCATCCCACTTCCGGCCGCCCAAAGCTGTGTTCTGCGGCTGGAAACTCCAGGGGATAAACGCGGTAAAGCCGCCCGTCTCCTCCTGCAAATCGTACAGTGCTTGGAAGTGATTGATCCGGTGCTCGTAGTTCTCGCCCACGCCAAACATCATCGTCGCCGTAGTCCGCATCCCCAACTGATGCGCCGTCCGATGCACCGAAATCCAGTCTTCCGTAAGGCACTTCAGCCGCGCAATCTTGTGCCGAACCTCGTCATCCAAAATCTCCGCCCCGCCCCCGGGAATCGAGTCCAGCCCAGCATCCCGCAGCCGAACGATCGTATCGCGAAGGCTTAGTTCGCTGTACTCCGCAATCGCCAAAATTTCCGACGCCGAATAACAATGCAAATGAATCTTCGGAAACCGCTCCCGCACCCCGCGCAGCAGCCGCTCATGCCAGTCAATCTTCAAATCCGGATGCAGCCCACCCTGCATCAGCACGCCCGTCCCGCCCATCTCCACCGTCTCGGCAATCTTGGCGTAGATGGTCTCGAAGTCGAGAATGTACCCCTCCTTCGCCGCCGGCCCCTTCAACGGCCGGTAGAAGGCGCAGAAGGTGCAGTACTCCGTGCAGAAATTTGTGTAATTGATATTGCGGTCGATGACATACGTCGCCACCCCCTCCGGATGCAGCTTCCGCCGCAAAGCATTGGCCTCCATGCCAATGCCAATCAAATCGTCGGAGTTGAACAAGTCGAGCGCTTGCTGCTTAGTTAAGGACATGCTGGAACTCCCGCGAAGGTAGTCCCGTGAGTGGACAGAATCCGCGGTCACGGGAACACTCGATTTTACAGGGAGAGGGGGCGAAGAGGAAATCGAGCAACGGCTCGAAGTCACCACCCCTGCTTACTCTTCCGGGATCGGTACGTCTAACCTGCCGAGCCCACCCGTGACGAACCGAAGTCAAAATGGCCAATCCCCCGCCTAACATAGAAGTCTGGCAGTCGAAACGATTCGACGGAATGGTCTTTTATCACGGATCCGGGGTCACTCACCCCTACCCGCTGCACTGGCACGAGGAACTCCATCTCGGCTTATATACCGCAAACTTCGGCTATCTCGGCTATCGTGGGAACTCGCGGCTGATCTCCGCCGGCGACACTGTTTTGACGCCACCCGGCGAGGTCCATGAGAATTGGGTAACCAGCAAAGCGGGGATCAGTTTTTACAGCGTATATCTTCCCGTGCATTTCCTCGCCGAGTTGGCTTCTCAAATCACCGGGCGTGCCTCAGTACCAGAATTTTCTTTGTTGCACCTGTGCGAGGCCGAAGTAGCGCGAGGCTTCGTGCGGGTGTACTCAGCAGAGAAATCGGCAGGGTCGCGACTGGAATGCGAGACAGCGTGGTTTGAGCTTTTTCGCCTTCTGCTGGCTCGAACTGGGCTGGATCTACGGTCTGGATGGACGGAGAGAAAAGATACTGCGGTGCTCTGTCAGGTCCGCCGCTACATCGATGAGAATTTTGCTGAGCCGATCTCTTTAACAGATCTGAGCAGGTTGACGGATCTCAGCGCTTTTCATATCCATCGTCTGTTTTCCCGCGACGCTGGGATGCCGCCTCACGCTTATCAAAACCAGGTTCGCGTTAACCGAGCGAAGGAACTGTTGCGCTCGGGCGAATCTCTCTCCGCCATTGCCGCCGCCACTGGTTTCGCCGATCAAAGCCATCTCACTCGGCACTTCCGCCGCCTTGTGGGATTGCCGCCGGGGCGCTACTCTGCGGAATTTCGCACCCGCACCGCAAGAACGTTCTAGACGGGGTCTGCCAGCTGCGTTGAAGATTCTCTCTGCACATCGCACTCGGGGAGAACGATCAATGAGTCTTACAGGATTACTGCGTCCAGCGTTCGCGTTGGGAATGATGGTTTCACTCCTAACCACCATGAGCACAGGGTTGTATGCGGATTCCACTTCCACTACTGAGCGTACTGTGACCAAGTTAGCGGCCGGCATCTATGAAATTCGACATCCCGATGCTCCCGACACTTTCCCGCAGAGCAATACCACTGTCATTATGGGCGAAAAAGCGGTTCTGGTGGTCGATTCCTGTCTTCTTCCGTCCGCCGCCCGCGAAGACATCGAGCAGATCCGGCAATGGACCAATAAGCCAGTCACCTACCTTCTCAACACCCACTGGCATTTCGATCACACTCTGGGAAATCGTACTTATGCCGAGGCATTCCCCTCGATTCAAATCGTAGCCCAGAAGAATACCCAGAAAGTCATCGCAGATTTCAATCCCGGCGCGATGGAACGATACCCAACCCGAGCGCAACGCTTTCAGAAAATTCTGGACTCCGGCAAGGACGCGGACGGCAAAGCTCTAACACCGGGCGACCGAAAAGACTACGAGAAATCCATCGCGGGCTTGGCTCCAGTCGTGGCGGAATTCAAGACAACTTCGCAACTTGTTCCGAATGTTTCTTTTGAGAAAGAATTGAACATCGACCTGGGCAATCGTCCGGTTGAAATCAGGTTTGTGGGGCGAGGAAACACCGCCGGAGACGCCGTGGTCTATCTCCCGAACGATAAGCTACTCATTACAGGTGATCTTGTCGACCACCCAGTGCCCTACCTCTTCGGGGGGTTTCCACTGGATCAAGTGAACACGTTGCAGGCACTTACGCAATTCGATGCCAACATCATCGTGCCCGGGCACGGCGACGTTCTTCACGACATGTCCTACATCCATCAAATGATCGATTTTCTCAAGGCTGTGAATACTGCAATCGAAAAAGAGGTGAATGGGGGCAAAACGGCGGAAGAAGTGAAGGATTCCTTTCCCAAAACCTTCGATGTGAAGACCTGGAAAGAAAAGTTTGCCGGTGCCAGCACGGAAGATGGCGAGTTCTTTGACGGGAGCCTCGAGGGCCTGATCAAAGCCTCGTATGCTCAGACGAAGATGCGTTGACATGCAGGCCAGAGAGAATGAGTTCTACAACACTTCTAGAGTGACGCCTGGCAGGGCACCAATTTCTTCGGCATAGCGATAGAACAAGCGCAATCCCTCCTGACATTGCGCGTCCAGGAAGTAGTGGATGTTTGTGGTCAGGTAAGCCGTTACTTCGGACACGCTCATTCCGAGCCGTGCTCCCCATTCGGTCGCCGTGCTTCGGATGTTTTCCGGAGCAAGCCCGTGGTCGCGAGAGCGCTGGAATACTTCCGCCAGCTTCTGAACGGCTTCAGGCTGGATGCCAGCTCCAGCCAACGCTGCTTCGCGAACGGCCCAGAAGGCAAAGACGAAAGGTTTCCCGGTCTGCTTTCGCCATACCTCGGCCAAGTCGATCACCGTCGCATAACTCGGTCGCTGGACGAATAGGGCCGGGTCGCCAATCAGAAGCGCGGCGTCGCAGGCACCCAGCATCGCCTCCAAGTTCGGAGGCATCGAGGAATATTCCCGGGATCCCCCTAACCATTTGGCCAGCAGTACTTTACAAAGAGCCACCGAGGTCATCGATGAGGTGTCCAGTGCGACGCTCTCGACCTGATCGAGCGGTTTGCGGCTTACCAGCAGAATCGACCGCACCGCATCGAGCGCCGCAATTGCCACGCCGGGAAGGATCAGGAGACCAGGAATAGTGGCATAAGCGGCGACGGGGATGATGCCGACGTCAGCCGTTCCAGCGCGCAAAGATTCGGCGCAAGCCGAAGGGATCGTGTAGGTTACGTCGAATTTCTCTTTGAGGTGTCGCCCCGTCTCGCCATGTTCGAAGTCCCACATGAGAGGGGCGGTATTGAGGTAGGAAATCGCGGAAATGCGAAGCCGGTGCATGGATGCCAACGAACTTCCATCCTACCAAAGTAGGTAGAGCGACTCCTTGACGCGGGGCGATGGTGACCTTAGAGTCCCGGCAAGTGGTTATGGACTCTTGACTTGAGGAGATCAAATGGTTGCTGTGCCCGTGCTTCCTGCTCCCCCTCTCCCTCCGAGCACATTGCAGTGGCTCGCGTTGACTCTCACCGAAGGGCTCGGCCCCACTCGTTCCAAGCGCCTGGTTGAGCATTTCGGTGGCGTGGCGGGCATTTTCCGGGCGTCCCTTACAGAGCTCGAAGCGGCAGGCCTTAGAGCTGCCTCAGCGCAGTCGATCTTTACCGGAAAATCGCTGGATTTGGCGGACCAAGAGATGGTGAAAGCCTCTGATTCTAAGGCAGATATTGTCGCCCTTGACGATCCGAGATATCCGCGCCGACTAAAGGAGATCTACGATCCTCCTCTTGTGTTGTACCTGCGAGGGTCGATGGAACTCCTTTCGCTGCCGGGTGTCGCAGTGGTGGGTACGCGGCATCCTACTCCGTACGGCGTGGGCATGGCGGAACGCTTGGCATGCGATCTCTCCAACCAGGGATTGACCATCATCAGCGGGTTGGCGCGGGGCGTGGATACGGCGGCGCATCGGGGCGTTGTCAACGCGAAGGGCCGCACGATCGGGGTTATGGGGACTGGCGTCGACGAAATCTACCCGCGCGAGAACAAGCGTTTATCCGAACAGATTCTCGCTCTTGGCGGTGCTCTGATTTCCGAATTTGCTATCGCCACGCCCCCGACTCCGCAGAATTTTCCTATCCGGAATCGCATCATTAGCGGGATGTCCATTGGGGTGCTGGTTGTGGAAGCCGCCGAGTACAGCGGAACGCGGATTACGGCTCGCTGTGCTCTGGAACAGTCGCGGGAGGTCTTCGCGGTTCCGGGAAATGTAACCAACAAAAATGCCTGTGGGGCCGAACACTCTTGTCAAGCAGGGCGCGAAGCTGGTTGCCACCTGGGAAGACGTTTGGGAAGAGCTACATGCGGACATTCGGCAGCAGCTCTCGCCGACCCAGGTTGAATCTTCCGCGGGGCAGACCGCATCTCTGTTTCAGGGCGCCGAGCTTCCACCGCATGAGAAAAAGCTGCTGGCGGTGCTCAAGGCGGACGAATCGATGCAGATTGATGAGATTGTCGAACGGCTGGAGAATGAGGTGTCGCCGTCAGAAATCTTCGCAGCATTGTTTGAGCTGGAGTTGGCGGGGAAGATCAAGCAGCTACCCGGGAAGAACTTTGTGAAGACGTTCTAGCTGTCGGCATCAGCTATCGGCTGTCTGCTAGATCGAAAGAGCTGGCGGCTGACAGCCGAAAGCCGGCAGTCATCTTATGCAGAGTTTTCGAAATCTCGAGGTTTGGCGCGAGGCGCACCTTGCTGACTCTGGCAGTTTACAAGGTCAGCCTGTCATTCCCCCGAGAGGAGATGTTCGGGCTTACCGGACAGATGGGTCGGGCGTCAGTCTCGATTGGGAGCAACTTGGCGGAGGGGTGCTGCCGAGCTAGTCATGCGGATTTCGCCCGTTTCGCCCAGATCGCTTTGGGATCAGCGAGTGAGCTGGAGTACCAACTTCTCCTGGCTCGAGACCTGAAAATGCTGTCGGACGCTGACCTCCAGCCGCTAACTGATTCGGTGGAGCGAACCAAGCGAATGCTCACCGCGTTGGTGAAAACGCTGAGGAAAGCGGCTCAGTTCCTTTTCGGCTGTCCACTGTCGGAGGGTGTCGGTATTGGCTGAAACCCGACAGCCGAAAGCCGACAGCCGACGGCCGAAAGCTGACAGCTTCCCGCAATTCGTGCTAGCTTCATACGCAATCGTATTAATAAAGAGGAGAAATTTTGGCAAAGGGTCTTGTCATCGTCGAATCGCCAGCGAAGGCGAAAACAATTCAGAAGTATCTCGGGAAGGGCTTCGAGGTTGAGGCGTCGCTGGGGCACGTCAAAGATCTGCCCAAAAGCACGCTCGGTGTGGATGTCGAGAACGACTTTGAATCCGAATATGTGGTCATTCCCGGAAAAGAGAAAGTCCTTGCCAAGCTGAAAAAGATCGCGCTTGGCGTGGACAACATCTACCTGGCGCCTGACCCGGACCGCGAAGGCGAAGCGATCGCCGCGCACTTGGCCGAAGAACTGGGCGGCGACCTGTTCAGCGGCAAGAAGAGCAAGAAGAAGAAAGGCGGCGCCACGATTCAGCGCGTGACCTTTAATGAGATCACGCAGCGCGCGGTGAAGGAAGCCTTCGAGCATCCACGGGAGATTGATCGCAACTTGGTCGATGCGCAGCAAGCCCGCCGTGTGTTGGACCGGCTGGTGGGATATCAGGTTTCTCCGCTGCTGTGGGATAAAGTCCGGCGCGGGATTTCCGCTGGGCGCGTGCAGACGGTTGCCTTGCGTTTGATTGTGGAGCGCGAACGCGAAATTCGCGCTTTCGAGAAGAAAGAATATTGGACGATCGATGCCGCGCTTAGCGGCCCCAAGCCTCCCGCGTTCGATGCTCGATTTGTGGGCAAAGGCGAGGAAAAGATCGAAGTCACCAATGGCGAGGAAGCCGAAAAGATTAAGACGGCTCTGGAAAAAGCCGATTGGAGCGTCCGCTCGGTTGAGAAGAAAGAGCGGCGCAGGAATCCCGCAGCCCCGTTTACGACCAGTAAGCTGCAGCAGGATTCGGCGCGCAAGCTTCGCTTCAGTGTGAAGCGGACCATGGGCCTGGCTCAGCGTTTGTACGAAGGCGTGGAGCTCGGTGAAGAAGGTCTGGTGGGTCTCATCACCTACATGCGTACGGATTCGACGCGTGTTTCTAATGACGCGTTGACGGAAGTGCGCGAGATGATCGGTACGGAGTACGGCGCAACCTACCTGCCCGCTTCCGCCAACGTCTACAAGTCCAAAAAGGATGCGCAGGAAGCGCACGAAGCCGTGCGCCCGACCTCTGCGATGCGGACGCCTGAATCGATTAAGAAGTATCTCCAGGAAGATGAATTCAAGGTCTACAAGCTTATTTGGCAGCGCTTCATCGCGTCGCAGATCACACCTGCTGTGTTCGACCAGACGACCGTCGATATCGATGCAAAATCCGGCGCGGACGCGTACTGGTTCCGGGTTACGGGATCGGTGATGAAGTTCGACGGATTCCTGAAAATTTACGAGGAATCGAAGGACGTCAAGGACGAAGACGACGAGGAACTCAAGCACAAGCTGCCGCCCCTCGAAGCGGGGGACAGATTGGTCCTGAAGGGCGTGACGCCAGAGCAGCATTTCACCGAGCCTCCACCGCGATTCAACGAAGCGTCGCTGGTCAAGGAACTAGAGGAGCGCGGCATTGGCCGTCCCTCGACCTACGCCGCGATCCTATCGACGATTCAAGAGCGGCAGTACGCGCAGAAAATCGGAGGTAAGTTCACGCCCACAGAGATTGGGTTTGTCGTCACCGATCTTCTGGTGGAGAACTTCCGTGACATTTTCGACCTGCAATACACGGCCAAGCTCGAAGAGGAATTGGACGGAATCGAGGACGGTTCCGAGAAGTGGACGGACGCGCTGGCGGGATTCTACAAACGCTTTGAGAAAGATCTCCGGTATGCGGAAAAGCATATGGAGAACATCAAGCGCATGGAGAAGCCCACGGATGAGAAGTGTGAGCTCTGCGGCGCTCCGCTGGTAATCAAATGGGGCAAGCACGGATCGTTCTTCGCCTGCAGCACTTACGACAAGAAGAATCCCGAGAGTTGTAAGTTTACGAAAGAGAATCCGATTGCTCTGCCGGATCTCGACACGGCCGACGTGCAGGAGACCACGCAGGAGGAATATTGCGAAAACTGCGGCCGCGTGATGGTGTTGAAGCGGGGGAGGTTTGGCCAATTCATGGCCTGCACCGGCTACCCGGATTGCAAGACGACTCGGCGGCTCGATCAGGGTAAGAAGGTTCCCGACATTCCTCTCGATGAGAAGTGTCCCAAGTGTGACCGGAACCTCATCTTGCGGCATGGGCGCTATGGTGAGTTCACTTCGTGCAGCGGCTATCCCGATTGCAAGTACATCAAGCAGAACTTTATTGGCGTGAAGTGTCCGCTGTGCGAGGACGGCGAGATCGTCGAGAAGCGGGCGCGTAAGGGGAACACGTTCTATGGCTGCGGAAACTATCCGAAATGCAAGTTTACGTCGGCACATAAGCCGATTCCGGAGAAATGTCCGGATTGCGGAAGCCCTTATTTGGTCGAGAAGTTTCTGAAGGCTGGGCCTGTGATTGCCTGCCCGAATAAGGAATGCGATTACGAAAGAGAGAATCCGGGAGCGGTGGCGGCGGGAACGACGGCTTAGGGTACCGCTCCGGAACGGTCTTCCCTGCAGCACAGGGAGCGGGAGTTCAGTAAATCTTTGATTCCACGCGGTGGGATGCGCATCCAACACACTCAGTTCGTATTCTTCAACTCACCACCACGAATCCTCTGGAGGAATTATGGCCAAGAAGCCCACGCACGCAGATGCACAACTGATTCTTCAGCTTTATGAGATTCGCCGCGAGGCGGAGATGCGTAAGGCACGCAACTTTTCCACCATGCAGTTTTGGCCGCAGAGCGCCGACGACTATATCAAAATCGCTTCGGCCATGGGAACCCCGGAGAACGCTTACCTGCGCCAAGTCAATAGTTATTGGGACATGGTGGCGTCATTCATCCTGCACGGCGTGCTGAGCGATGAACTGTTTTTCTCACCGGGCGTGGGTAACGAGATGTTGTTTGTATTTGCCAAGGTACAACCCTTCCTGAAGGAGATTCGAGAGAAGACGCAGAGTCCGCTGGCGTTTACGAACGTGGAAAAGGCTATTACCAAGAGCAAGAGCGGCAAGGCAAGGTTTGCCACCATCCTGAAGCGCGTCGATGGGATGCGGAAGTCGATGAAGGCATAGACCGATCTCGGCTCTCGGTCGTCCAAGCCGGGAGCCGTTCCCGCCCCTAATTCTTAAAGCCATGACCCAACACCGGTTGTTATTTCTGCTACAGATCAGTTTTCTCGGGACGGCGTGTCTGAATGGCGGGAGTAGCGCCGCTCAGACCGCCCAGACAAAGCCTTCCTCGATCAAGAAACCATCCCTGGCCAGAGTGGCATCTGCTGCGTCGGGGGCATGCGCACGATGTATTCGATCTCACATGGACTTCCTTGCCTCCGATGCCTTGCAGGGGCGTGGCAGCGCCACGCGCGACGAGCACATCGCAGCCACTTACGTCGGAGCCGTGCTGGAGCAGTACGGAATCGCGCCCGCGGGCGACGATGGCACCTACATCCAGCGCGCGATCATTCTTCAGCCGAAATTAAAAGCTGCTCCGGTCCTGCACTATGGCGCGGATGGTGTCGCGGGCACGTCCTGGATCTACGGTCAGGATTTTGAGGCTGAATATTTCTCAAGACCGGCGTTCCAAGGGCCGTTGCAGCGCGTTGATGCCGAATCCCAATCCGATCCCAAGAAATTGACTTTCAACAAAGGAGCGGTTGTGCTGGTGCTGGGCCAGGACCGCAAGACCGTTCGCGGCGTTGTCTTCGCAGCTCTGAACGGGGGAGCGGTCGCCGCCATGAGCGTTGCTCCGGCTGCTCACAAAGAGTGGGATCAGGCGCACGACTGGCCCCATCCTCCGAAGCGGCTGGAAGGCCAAGCGGGCGGATTGGGTATGGAAGATTTTGGTGATGTTCTTCTCTTGAGCGACAACGCTTTCGCGGCATTGAAGGACGTTCCTGAGGGCACTGTGTTCTCTCTCAGCAGTGAAATCGGAGATTCCGAGAAATCTTTTACCTGGAATGCCGTGGGCAAGATTGCCGGTACCGACGGGAAGGCGGGCGTTATCTTGCTGAGCGCGCATCTCGATCACTTGGGAGTTGGTTCAGCCGTGAATGGCGACTCCATTTATAACGGCGCCGATGATGATGCTTCGGGCACAACGGCTGTATTGGAACTGGCACGCGCCCTCGCGTCGGGCCCGAAACCTCGGCGAACCATCCTCTTCGCTTTGTTCGGCAGCGAAGAGGCGGGAGGGCTTGGATCGACATGGTTTCAAGGACATCCGCCCGTGCCGCTCGACCGGATCACAGCGAACTTAGAGTTCGAAATGCTAGGTCGGCCCGATCCGAAGTACGCCGCAGACAAGCTTTGGCTGACCGGATGGGAGCGCTCGAACTTGGGTCCCGCGCTGGCGGCACACGGAGCGAAGCTGGAGGCGGACAAACGCCCGGAAGAGCATTTCTTTATGCGCTCCGACAACTATGTGCTGGCGAAGAAGGGCGTGGTCGCGCAGACGGTTTCGAGCTTTGGGCTGCACAAGGACTATCACCAGCCGAGCGACGATTTGGAACACATTGATTTTTCGCATATGAATGCGGCAATTGGATCGATGATTCGTCCCGTGCAATGGCTGGTTAACTCGGCGTTCGTGCCGAAGTGGAATCCCGGGGGGAAGCCTTAGACTTTAAGAGCAAGACCACGCGGGCGAGGGCGCCCGCGCCACATGGGCTCTTTCCATGGGCTCTTTACGAAATATATTCGCGAATGTATTCGTCGCGGCTGACGGCGAGGTCGTGAGCGGGGCCGTCGAAGATCACATGGCCGTCGCGCAGGATCAGGAAGCTCATCGCGATTTGTCCGCGGCTCTGCGGCGGCAGGGGACGCATCTGGTTTTCGCTGCGATCGAAGTAGTGGCTGGCCATGGTGAATGCATCCTGGAGCCGGTGGGTCACCAGTAGGGAACTGCTGTTGTAGACGTCGCGCTGCTTGACCAGCAGTTCGATGATCGTGGTCGAGGTAACCGGGTCCAGGCCGCCTGTGGGCGAGTCGTAGAGCAGAACTTCAGGTTGGTTGATCATGGCACGGGCGATTGCAACTCGCCGCTTCATTCCGCCGGAAAGCTCTCCGGGGAACATGTCGATGGTGTGTTCCAATTCTACAAAACCGAGGGCTTGCCGCACGCGGCGGTCCATCTCGCCCTCGCCAACCGTTCCTTCTTCCAGCAGCCTGTAGGCGACATTATCGTGAACAGTCAGCGAATCGAACAGAGCGCTCTCCTGAAACACCATCCCGATCCGGCGCCTGAGTTCGAAGAGATCCTGCTCGCGCAATGCGGTGACTTCTTCCCCGAGAACCCAGATGCGTCCGGCGTCCGGCTGAATCAAGCCCAGAGCCAGCTTTAGGATGAGACTTTTGCCGGAACCCGCTACGCCAAACAGGGCCTTGGTTTCTCCCTGCGCCAAATGGAATGAGATGCTGTCGAGAACCTGGTGTTCCTGAAAAGCGATGGAGACGTTGTCAAAAACAATAGCGCTTGCAGCGGGCAAGGCCTGCTCAGAAGTGGGCTGAGGCGCGGCGATCTCCATCTCAGCGGTACCCGGCGAATGTAAGCATTAGCAGTCGAGTGACCACAGCGTCCGTGAGAAGGATCAGCACCGAGGCCGCGACAACAGCTTGCGTTGTAGCTCGGCCCACGCCCTGCGTTCCGCCGCGGCTGTTAATCCCGTAGAAGCAACCAACGGTCGCGATGATAAAGCCAAAAATCGGTGGCTTGAGCAGGCCCATGATAACGTCGTCGCGCACTAGCGATTCCCAAGCCGAGGTCCAGTACTCGTGGACATCCAAACCCAACAAAACCTTGGCTACGACCATGCCTCCGAACAGGCCCATGAGGTCCGAAATAATAGTGAGAAAAATGAGCATGAAGACCGTGGCCACGATGCGCGGGGCGATGAGCTTCTTGAGTGGGTCGGTGCCCAAGGCGCGCATCGCATCGATTTGCTCGGTCACCATCATCGAGCCGAGTTCGCTGGCGATGCCGGAGGCATTGCGGCCAGCCACCATCAGGCCAGTGAGAACAGGGCCGAGTTCGCGCACCATGGAAAGGGAAACAAGTTCACCGATGAAGGAGAGCGAGCCGAAACGCTGCAGGCTGTTGGCGCTTTGCAGTGCAAAAACGAACCCGGTGAAGAAGCCGGTAAGGATGACGATGGGGAGCGAGCCGACGCCGATGAAATCGCACTGGACGAGAATGTCGCGCAGGTAACGGGGGCGCTGGAAAAGACTGGCCACCGAACGAGCCGCGAGGAGGCAATACTCCTGCACGGACAAAACTTTCTCTTTTGCGAACTCGGAGGGGGAGATGAGTTCCAATCGTCACCTGGCAGACGCGGGGTTTTCTTCCCGCGAGCGCCCTGATGGCAACTATAACAAAGGCGGTCACCAGGAAGGCGAGTTCTTCGGGGAACCTGGCTATTCTCGGACTTTTTTCTTGATCTCGATACTGAGGCGTTTAATTTTCTGATTCAGCGTGGACAGGGGCACACGGAAACGCTCGGCGGCCTCGGTTTGATTCCAATTGCATTTTTCGAGCATGCTGACGAGAATCCGGCGCTCGCATTCCTCAAGAATGTCGAAAAGTGAGGCATCGCTGGAGTGATCCATGAGCGGGATCAATTCCTGGCGATTCGCGATATGGTCGGGAAGCAAGTCCATACCTATCTCGGTGGCGTTGGAGAGGACCACCGCGCGCTCCATGACGTTTTCCAGTTCGCGGACGTTGCCGGGCCAGGAGTGGTTGACCAGGGCGCGCAAGGACTCGGAGGCGATGCGGCGCAGCGGGCGTTCGTTCTCCTCGGAGTACTTCTTCAGGAAGTGGTCGACGAGGAGCGGAATGTCCTCCTTGCGCTGGCGGAGCGGGGGCAGGTCAATGTTGATGACGTTCAGCCGGTAGAACAAGTCTTCACGGAAGTGGCCCTCTTTCACCTGCTGGCGGAGGTCGACGTTCGTGGCCGCGAGGATGCGGACATCGACTGTGATCTCCTGCACGCCACCGAGGTGCATAAACTTCTTTTCCTGCAGCACGCGCAGCAGCTTGGCCTGGGTTTCCATGCCCATGGTGCCGATTTCGTCGAGGAAAAGCGTGCCTTTGTCGGCAACTTCGAAGAGACCTTTCTTTGAGGCAATTGCGCTCGTGAAAGCGCCCTTGACGTGGCCGAACAGAGTGGACTCGAGTAAATCGCCGGGCATGAAGCCGGTGTTTACGGGAACGAAGGGTTGGTCTTTCCTCTGAGAATAGAGGTGGATCGCCTTGGCAACGACTTCCTTGCCCGTTCCGCTTTCGCCCTGGATGAGCACGGTGGAGCGACTCGGAGCCACCTGAGCGATGAGGTCGAAGATGCGCAGCATGGGCTCGCTTTTGCCCACAATCTGATCGAAGCTGTAGCGCTGCTTGAGTGCTCGCTTGAGCTGAATATTTTCTTCTTCCACCCGGCGGCGGCGCACGGTCTCGCGTACATCAGCTAGAAGCTTTTCGTTATCCCAAGGCTTCTGGATAAAGTTGGTGGCGCCGGCTTGCATGGCGTGCACGGCGTTCTCCAGCGTGCCGTACGCGGTGATCATGATGACGGGCAGCGCATTGTCGCGCTCGCGGAGAGAGGCGAGCACCTCGAATCCGTCCTGGTCAGGAAGAGCCTTATCGAGCAGGACGAGATCGAAGGGTTTTTCGCCAACGCGAGCCAAACCCTTGGCGCCGTTCGCGGCCGTGCTAACTTCGTAGCCTTCGAGTTCGAGGAGGGTTTGAAGCGATTCCCGGATCTCGGCTTCATCGTCGATGATGAGGATTCGCCCCGTGGCGGGCCCGGCTGCGGTCCCCGCTGGATGCCGCGTTAGTACACCGGCGTCAGACATGGAGTGCCTTCCTGCTTAGTGGGAATTCGAGATGGAATGTGGTGCCCTGACCGACAGCGCTTTCGACGCGAATCTTTCCGGCGTGTTCCTGAAGTATGCCGTAGGTGACGGCGAGCCCAAGACCCGTGCCGCGATTCTGGCCTTCGCGCGGTGCGTTCTTGGTGGTGAAAAACGGATCGTAGATGCGACCGATGTGTTCCTGAGCGATTCCGGAACCGGTGTCCGAGATCGCGATATTCACAGCCTTGCCGTTAGACGTGGCGACCCGCAAAGTTCCTCCCCGGCCCGCCATGGCATCCTTCGCATTCAGGAACAGATTCAGGAACACCTGTTGCAAGCGGCCGGTACTGCCGTAAATTCGCGGCAAGTCCTCGTGCAGGTCAGCTTCGACTTCGATGTGGGCGGTGCTGAACTGGTGCTCGAGCAGCGCCAGAGTGTCACGGACAACCTTGTTGACATCCACGTCCCCAAACTCGGCACCGCTGGTACGGGAGAAGTTCAGCAGATTGTTGACGATCTCCGAGGCTCGGAATGTCTGGCGGGTGATCTTCTCCAACAGGGCTGCCTTCTTCTCGTCGCCATGCACTTGCTTGGAGAGCATCTGAGCATAGGAGGAAATTACGGCGAGAGGAGTGTTGACCTCGTGGGCCACGCCGGCCGCCATTAATCCGATCGACGAGAGCTTGTCGGCCTGCGCCAGTTGCGACTCAAGTTCTACCCGCTCAGTAATGTCATCCACGATGATCAAGCGTCCAATGACGCTGAACTTGCGGGTGACGAGGGGCGCAATCGCCACGTTGACACGGCGCGTCTCGCCCGTAGGCGTATCGAGACGGAACTTGTAAAGGTTGTGAATTCCCGTGTTCTGGCGCACGTGGTAAAACTCTTCCATGAACGCGGGCGGCATCACTTCGCTGAGCGGCCTGCCCACAGCCCGCAGGCGGGGCAGAGCGTACATGACCTCCATCTGAGAATTCCAGGATTCAATGCGATCTTCCAGATCCACGGCAAGAACGCCTACGCTGATGGATTCGACAATGCTTTCATTGAAATCCTTGAGCCGTTCGTATTCGGAGACCTTCTGCTCCAGCGATGCATACAGGCGGGCATTCTGGATGGCGATGCCAATGTAGCCCGCCAGAGTCTCCAGCAGCGCAACGTCATCGCTGGTCAGGAAATCGCCATCGACCGTCTTTCCCAGGCCCAGCACAGCGATGGTGCGGTTCTGCACGACGCAGGGAATGTAGTAATTCAAGTCGAGCCTGGCGATCGTGTTTCTGGCGGATGGGGTTTCCCGCGGCAGCAAGTGGGTATTCTCGAAGAACAGGTGACCCGCGGAGTCTTCGGGCCGCGCGCGACCCAGGAAACTTAAATCCATAGCGCCCGAGGGGGCTATGCCAAACGACTTCGTTAGTTGGAAATTCGCCGCGGTTTCACCTGAAGCTAGGAAGACCCCCATCCGGTCCACCAGCAAAGTGTGCGACAGGCGGTCGACAACTGAACCCAACATCCTGTCGAGATCTTTCTCCGAACTCAACTCCCGACCAAACTCCACGAGCGTTCGGCGGTAGTCGTAGCGGGTCCGATAGAAGACCTGGTCGAGCCGCTGCTGAATCCAGTTCTTCACTGGATCGAAGAGCAGCGCCGTAACTACCATTGCCAGGATGAGCCCGGCAGGCCCACTGCTCGGAATTCGCGCCTGAATCAGTTGCGCCACGCCGGCCACCACGCCGAAATAAACGCCGACAATCGACGCCGCCGCCAGCGTGTAAACCACACCGCGCTTGAAGATCAGATCGACGTCCATGAGCCGATATCGGAATATGGCGTAACCGAACGTCAGAGGCAAAAGAACCAGGGACAGCACCGACCACTTCATCAATCCGGCGGGAACGTAGTCGTTGAGCGCCGGAATGACGAACGGCAGCACATAAAACAGCGCGAAAGGCGCGACGGCGAGAATCGTGCCGCGCATCAGCCACTTCATTTGCTGGCGCAACACAGGTTGGCTCGCCTGCCTGTAGGTCCGGCGCATAATGAAAGCCGCGCCCAGAAAGTATGCCGCCAGATAGGCCATGCTGAGGCGGTCCAGATTGAAAATCAGATTCGCTCGCGCAGTCAGCGTGCTCAGCGCGATGACTTGAACTGCAAGTAAAAGGGCTGCGGGCAAGTACACGATCCACAACCAGCCGCGGTGTTCCCTCACCCAGGGTCGCTTTTCCGGGAAGACCAGCGCGAAATGTAAGAACAGAGCCGGCTGCAGCAGTCCAGCCACTACATTGCCGCCCAGGATAATCCAATCAAACTCGTTCAACTTCCCCGTGTATTTGAAGGCGTAATAGACAAACGA
>Ga0209863_10000121_pt1 | contig 48185 bp, 47 predicted proteins | sample OrgsoiDNA2013046_FD_185796 | JGI IMG/M metagenome (GOLD analysis project Ga0209863, IMG submission 185796) | Permafrost soil microbial communities from the Arctic, to analyse light accelerated degradation of dissolved organic matter (DOM) -... | ecosystem: Environmental > Terrestrial > Soil >...
TTGTTAATTATTAACGAGAATGACGCAATTCATCGTGCCAGCACACTCCAGCGTTAACAATTAACAATTGACTAGTAGTGCCCCTGAATCAACCTGGCAATGGCGAATGCGCAACCGGCGGCAATAGCGCCGATCATCATTACCCGAAATGCTCCCCCAACCCGGTTTACGCCGGTGAATTTACTCTTGAAATAACCGAAGATAAACAGGCATATCAGGGTGATAACGGTGGAAATCTTCAGACCCTGAATTCCATTGGATGCGAAGAAATAGGGACTCAGCGGGATCAGTCCGCCAACGACATAAGACATACCAATATTAAAAGCGCTTTTTGCCGCCCGTTTCGGATCGGGCTTTTCAAGACCCAGTTCATACTTCATCATCAGTTCCACCCATTTCTCCTTGTCCTTACTCACTTCTTCCACGGCCTGATTTTGAATTTCATTACTGAGCCCCAGGGAAGAAAAAAAAGTTTTGAGTTCCTGTTTTTCAATTTCAGGAACGGTTTCCACTTCTTCATATTCACGCTTCATTTCCGAATTATAATGATCTACTTCCGTTTTACCTGCCAGGTAACCACCTAGTCCCATCGCGATGGAACCTGCCGCTATTTCAGCCAGCCCCGCTATAATAATTAGATTCGTATTCGAAACGGCACCACTCAATCCGGCAGCCAGCGCAAATGGAACCGTGAGGCCGTCAGACATACCGATTACGATATCGCGCAGGGTTTCCGCACTGAACACGTGTTCTTCCCGGTGGATTTGACCGGGGTCCGTGATGGGCAGATTCGCATGCTCCGGATTTATCATGGATAAAATTTCCAGGTAAGTTAAAGAATTTTTATTCTTACTTCAGAATGGCCAGACTGTCTCCGATAATTTCAAGGCACTCATCCAACTGTACCTTGGTGATGGATAAAGGCGGCGCAAACCGGATTTTGTTACCATGAGTCGGTTTGGCCAGCAAGCCGTTTTCTTTTAATTCAAGACAAAGTTCCCAGGCAGCTTCCGGACGTGTTTGGTGAATTACAACGGCATTCAAAAGGCCCTTACCCCGGATGGTTTCAATAAAAGGAGATTTTAAAGACCTCAGGCCACTTTTAAAATAATCTCCCATCACCGCAGCATTTTCCGTCATTTTTTCTTCTTTTAAAACCGTCAGTGCTGTTATGGCCACAGCACATGCCAGGGGATTTCCACCGTAGGTTGATCCGTGTTCTCCCGGTTTGATGGTGAGCATGATTTCATCATTTGCCAGTACAGCTGAAACAGGTAATACACCGCCGCTCAGCGCCTTTCCCAGAATCAGTATATCCGGTCTCACATTTTCGTGATCACAAGCGAGCATTTTGCCCGTGCGGCCAAGTCCGGTTTGAATTTCATCTCCTATAAATAAAACATTTGCCTGTTTACAATATTCATAGGCCCGGCTCAGGTATCCATCGTCCGGAACTACAACGCCCGCTTCCCCCTGGATAGGCTCCATAAGGATGGCGGTTACGTCTTTATTTTGCAGGGCCTTTGCCAATGCATCCAGGTCATTGTAAGGGATCAGGTCAAAGCCCGGCATAAATGGACCAAAACCGGTATAGGAGCTCGGATCGCTGCTAAAAGAAATAACTGTGCTGGTGCGGCCATGGAAATTATCCTCAAATACAATGATCCGGGCATTATTTTCCGGGATGCCTTTCACTTCATATCCCCATCGTCTGGCGAGTTTGATCGCGGTTTCAACTGCTTCCACTCCCGTATTCATCGGCAATACTTTATCATAGCCAAAATAACTGGTGATGAATTGTGCATATTCAGCAAACTGATCATTATGAAACGCGCGGGAGGTCAGGGTAAGCTTTTGCGCCTGTGATATCAGGCTGGCTATGATTTTCGGATGACAATGACCCTGGTTGAGCGCGGAATATCCGCTAAGAAAATCATAATATTTTTTCCCGTCGACGTCCCAGACGAATACGCCCTGTCCTCTCGACAAAACAACGGGCAACGGATGGTAATTGTGAGCACTGTACTGGCTTTCAAGTTCCAGAAAAGATAGGGTGGTATGAGAATCGGCCGTGGTCATTTGCATGATTAAGTAAAAATTAAAAAGTAAAAATTAAAAAAGGTTTAACGCGGAACGTTTAATGCTTAACGCTTCTTCGATGGTTGAGTAAATCGAGATTGCCGGAAAGAAATGATATGGATGCCAGGCTTGAAATGGGAATAAATTATGCTGCAATATACAAAAAAGCCTAACGCTTAACGCACCTCCAACGGTTATCCGCCTTCTCCCGCCAAGCGGGATTCGGCGGACGGTCCGTCATCCGTCATCGAATGCGTGTCTGACTGGCGTTTTCAATGTAAATCTCCGGTAAGGTTGACTTATCAAAAATCCCAAAAATCGTGGATCCGCTTCCGGTCATTGACGCATAGAGAGCGCCCGTTTTATATAGCTGATCCTTTATTTTTTGAAGTATTGGGTAAACTTCGAAAACGGGTTTTTCAAAATCGTTATGAATAGTTTTTTTCCAGTTATGAACAGGCTCCAGAATATTTTTTTTCAAATCGCCATTTGATTCGGCCGGTTTAATCTTCGAAAAAGCCCAGCCAGTTTCAATATGGATATCGGGATGAATCAGGAGAAAAGAATATCCAGAAAGTTCCAGGGGAACCGGTTCCAGTATTTCCCCCCTGCCACTCGCAAAACAGGGCATGGTTTGAGTAAAAAAAGGACAATCGCTTCCCAGTTCCAAAGCGTAGGTTTCCAGGTCCCTCTCCGAAATTTGAAGGTCAAAAATTCGGTTCATCAAAAGGAGCGTCCCGGCCGCGTCGGAGGATCCTCCACCCATGCCGGCGCCCATGGGAATGGTTTTATGCAAATGGATTTCGGGGTCCGTTATACGAGGATAATTTTTTTTTAACAAGTGGTAGGCCCGCAAAACCAGATTATCATTTGTATTTCCCAGAACAGCGAGTCCCGTTAGAACGAACCGGAATTTTTCAGCCGGGACAATCTCCAGTATATCACGGACCGGAAGGGGATAAAAAATGGTTTCCAGGTTATGAAAACCCCCGGGCCTTTTTGAGACAATGGAAAGTCCAAGATTTACCTTTGCGTGGGGAAAAGAAATCATCCTGTGCGGCCTTTTCTGCGGCTATTGATCTCATCGCGAATTTTGATGGCCCGGATGTAGTCCTCCTGTTCTAGGACCTCAGAAAGCAGGCTGTTGAGATCCTCGAGGGAAAGTCCGCCCAGGTCTTCTTTGGCCCCACCTTCTGTGGTAACGGTTTCCTTGGGTTGTTTTTTCTTTCCTGCACTGTCCTCCATCAGGATGCCGGCACTTTCGATGATGTTTTCGTACGTATAGATGGGGCAACCGAACCGTACGGCCAGAGCCAGGGCGTCTGATGTCCGGGAATCAATTTCTACTGTATCATGTTCACTGATACAGATTAGTTTGGAATAAAAAATTCCTTCCTGCAGGTCGGAAATGATTATTTCCTGCAGGTCTATTGAGAATGCGGTCATAAAATTCTTCATGAGGTCGTGGGTGAGGGGACGGCTGGGGTGCATTTTTTCCAGTGCCACGGCAATAGCCTGTGCTTCAAAGCCTCCGATGACGATGGGTAGACGCCGGAGGCCGTTTATCTCCCCCAATACGACGGCATAGGAATGCGTCTGCGTAATGCTATGCGACAATGCCACAATTTCCAATTCGATCTTCTTCATAAAACGGACCTGCCCCTTAGGTTATCTTATTTGGTCTATCGTTAAAAGGGCAAATATAAAAAACTAATCCCTTTAAAAATGGATTAAACGCCCTCACTTTCATTTGGGAGTCCGCGCCACCTCCGCTCAGCCGTGACTGAGCCGGCACAAGGTCGAAGACAATTATGCAATGCCTTTGAGTTTTTTTACAGCCAGGATCAGCTTGGGCAAAATTTCAAAAGCATCGCCTGCTATGCCGTAATCTGCCGATTTAAAGAAGGGTGCCTCCGGATCTTTATTGATAACAACAATCACTTTACTTCTGTTTACGCCGGCCAGATGCTGAATGGCTCCTGAAATTCCGATGGCAATATATAAATTCGGTGCGATAGCAATGCCGGTTTGTCCCACGTGCTCATTATGCGGCCGCCATCCCGAATCTGCCACCGGGCGGCTGCAGGCGGTCGCCCCGTGAAGTAGTTTGGCCAATTCTTCAATCGGTCCCCAGTTTTCAGGACCCTTCATACCTCGTCCGCCACTGACGACGATTTCTGCTTCGGTAAGGGGAATTTCTCCGGAAGCCTTTGTTACCGACTTAATGGACACTCCGCCCGGTTGTACTGGAATATTCTCCTGAATAATTTCTGCAGAACCCTCTCCACTTACAACCGGATAAACATTGGGATTGAGAGAAATAATTTTTATTGCTGTTTTGATTGAGACGGTGCAGAAAGCTTTTCCGGAAAACAGGTTTTTTTTCACATGGAATCCATTTGCCGTATCCGGCAACGCCGTGGCACCGGTTACGAGACCGGCTTTTAAACGGGCTGACAAGCCCGGCGCAATGGCCCTTCCGGTATTATTGTGGGTGAGAACGATTACAGTTGCTCCGGTTTTTTCAACCACAGTCGAGATGATCCGGATATATTGCTCCGAATCCAGTTGATTCAGGGATTCCTGGCCGACCTGGTGAATTTTTAGAATGCCATATTTCCCCAGAGATCCCAGGTTTTCGGAAACGGTTCCCAACAATACGCCTTCTGCTGAAGTGCCGGTTTGTTTTGCCAGGGCCGCACCATAACTCAGGGCCTCGAGAGAAGTTTTCTTTATCTGACCTTCGGAATGATCTATGAAAATGAGGACTGACATAAATTTGAGAATTTGGAAATTTGAAATTTTGAAAATAAGGGACAAGTTTGGAAATCAAGAAAACTGAAAACAAATTTCATTTTCAAATCTTTAAATTTCCAAATTCTCAAATTACTTTCGCTTCATCATGCAATAACCTGATCAACTCTTCTGCATTGTCGGCAGAAACCATCTTTACGCCTTTTTTTGCAGGAGGTAATTCAAAAGAAATCACTTCCGTGAATGATTCTGCCGGAACCGGTTCCACTACTTTCAACGGTTTACTGCGGGCGCCCATAATGCCTTTCATGTTGGGTATCCGCTGCTCCGCCATGCCCTTCTGACAACCAATTACCAGCGGAAGTTTTACTTCAACGGTCTCTTCGCCGCCTTCGATTTCCCTGACCAGGGTAGCCGTATTTCCTGTCAGTTCAAGTTTCGCGGCTAGTGAAATAAAAGGCAGGTCCAGTAAACCCGCGACCATACCGCCAACCGATGCCCCGTTATAATCAATCGTTTCTTTTCCCGTCAAGATCAGATCATAAACGCCCTCCTTTGCAATAGCAGCAATCTGTGAGGCGACAAAAAAACTGTCCCCGGGTTCAGCGTTTATCCGGATGGCTTCGTCTCCGCCAAGCGCAAGCGCTTTCCGAATCACAGCATCGCAATCCGGGCCCCCGACAGTTACCAGGTGCAATGCGGCAGATGGATCTTTCTCCTTGAGCTCAATGGCCCGCACAAGGGCATACCATTCATCGTATGGATTCAGTATCCACTGTACCCCGTCCGTTACAAATTTCCGGTTGTTATCTGTGAAGGCTATTTTTGCCGTCGTATCCGGTGTTTTACTAATGCAGACTAATATCTTCATGGTAAATGATAAATAATTAAAGTTGTTTATGCAACTATACGAGTTACATCTTGATATAGCAAGTTTATGATAAAAAAAACGAAAAATATTCCATGGAATGGAGAAAATAGAAAAGCTCAAATCTTTCTTACAGCTTTCGCCTGATGATCCCTTTTTAAACCACGCGCTGGCGCTGGAATACATCAAGCTGGGAAATGAGCCGGATGCCAGGAAACTATTTCTGGAAATACTTACCCGGGATCCTTCCTATATTGGAACTTATTATCATCTCGCCCGTTTGCTGGAGCGGGCGGGTGAATCTGAAAATGCGAAAGCCTGGTATGAAAAAGGTATGATAGCCGCAAAACAAATGGGCGACCTGCATGCCTACAATGAACTACAGGCCGCTTACGAGGACCTCATTGATTAATTATGGAAAATCTGCTTTCTTCATTTCTTGGTACCATCCAACAGCTGGGTGTTTCAAAAAAGGATCGTCTCCTGCTCGCCGTAAGCGGTGGCCTGGACTCGGTGGTCCTCACGGCCTGCTCTGCGATGGCGGGTTTGGATTTTGGTATCGCCCATGCCAATTTTCAACTAAGAGGAGCAGAGAGTGAACGCGACGAAGTTTTCGTACGTCAACTGGCAGAAAAATACGGAAGGGCCCTTTTTATAAAGAAATTTGATACCAAAAAATATGCGGAAACTGAAAAATGTTCCATACAGGTGGCTGCCCGGAATCTTCGTTATGACTGGTTCAAATCATTTCTTGGAAGCGGACAGGAATTTTTTCAATTTCTGCTCACCGCCCACCACCTGGACGATAACATAGAGACCCTGCTGATACATTTTTTCCGCGGAACAGGTTTAACCGGACTTACGGGCATCCCGAAAAAAAACGAAAGATTGATCCGGCCTTTTTTATCCATTCCCAAAAGCCAGCTAAAAGAATTTGCGGTTTTACAAAACCTGGAATGGGTAGAAGACAGTACCAATGCGTCGGACGATTATACCCGGAATTATTTTCGTAATCAGCTGATCCCTTCCATTAAAACCGTATTCCCGGACCTGCAGGTGAATCTGGCAAAAAATCTGCAACGGTTTTCAGAAGCGGCCATCCTTTACCGACAGGCCATCAGTGAGCATAAAAGAAAACTGCTCAAACAGGAAGGCGCGGAAATCCATATACCCGTTTTGCTGTTGAAGAAAGTAATTCCGTTACGGACGGTCCTCTATGAAATCATCAGTGATTATCATTTCACTCCGGCTCAGACTGATGAAGTGATCCGTTTGATGGATAGTTCAAACGGAAAATTTGTTTCGGGATCATCCCACCGGATAATTAAAAACAGGCGATGGCTGATCATTGCGCCTTTGGAGGATTCTTCTCCTTCTCATATTATTATTGACCAGAAAGAAACCGGGGTAACCTACCCGGAAGGTAAACTGCAGTTCAGGTTTTTGACAGAACGGGCAACCCCATCCAATGAACCGGGATCAGCTTTCCTCGATGCGGATAAAATAAAATTCCCGTTAATACTCAGGAAGTGGAAAACGGGTGATTATTTCTATCCTCTGGGAATGAAAAAAAAGAAAAAACTGTCCCGCTTTTTTATCGACAGCAAACTATCAAAAACCGCTAAAGAAAAAGTTTGGGTTTTGGTGATGGACAGCCAGTTGATCTGGGTAATTGGTCACCGGATTGACAACCGATTTTGCGTTTCCCCCTCTACGCACAAAATATTGCTGATTAAAAATGAGGATGCATGAGTTCATTCGTAAAAATTTCCAACACGTCTGGTCTCACGGCGATAGTAAATAAGACGCCGAACAATGCACCATAGAAATGCGCATCGTGATTTACGTGATCACCGCCTTTTTTCGACATATAGGCTGAATAGATCAGAAACAGTCCGCCATAAATAATTGCCGGCACCGGAATAACCAGCACGATAATTTGTTGCCAGGGTCTCAGCAGGATGAAAGCAAAAAGCACGGCTGATACGGCTCCCGATGCACCCAGGCTCCTGTAATTATAATCCTTCCGGTGTTTGATATAGGTAGGGATATTGGAAACAATCAGGGCCCCGACGTATAAGGCCAGGTAGTACCATTTCTGCAGACCCAGTTCCCCCTGGTAGTGCGCTTCCATGATGGTCCCGAAAAAATAAAGGGTGACCATATTAAAAATGAGGTGCATATAGTCTGCATGAATCAGTCCACAGGTGATAAACCGGTAATACTGGTGTTTTTTGCTGATAGCAGGGGGCCAGAAAATCAGTTCGTCAACTACTTTACCATTTCTGAATCCGGTTAACGTAACAATACAGGTGACAATGATAATGGTAAGCGTGATGTTGAACATGGAGCGTAAAGGGCCTTAAAGATATACTTAAATTGCAGAATTCAAAATTACCTAGTCATGATGGTATTGCTCATTGCGGTTGATTGTGCATGCCCGGTAAATCTGTTCTGCCAGCAATAGCCGAACGAGCTGATGGGGGAAAGTGAGTGCGGATAGTGACCAGGTAAATTTTGATTTTTTTAACAGGGTTTCATCCAGTCCGTACGCACCTCCGATCAAAAAAATAAGTCTTTTCACGCTTTCATTTCCGCGATCCTGAATAAATGCTGCCAGCTCGCGCGAACTGAGTGGTTTTCCATTTTCATCCAGCGACACCAGCCAATCCTCCGGTTTTAGTGCGGCCAGGACCAAGGCGCTTTCTTCCTGTTTTAATTTTGGGGATGAAAGAGAGGCGGCATTTTTTTTCAGGCTGAAAAGACGCCAATCCACCGGAATATAATTCCCGATCCTTTTTGTAAAATCATTTACGCCCTGCATCACATACAATTCGTGCGGTTTGCCGATCGCCCAGCATTCAATTTTCATCCGCTAAAATTAATCAGTTATGAGTTGTATTTATATTATAGACCGGAAATATCAATTTTGTATATTTCCAAATGGCTTTCATAAAAAACAGGACGGCCGCTGAACAGACCTTGTTCATTTTAGCTGTGTTTATCGTTTCCAGGCTAATCGTCGGGTTGCTTGGCATCCACCTGAATATCCGTGCGCTCAATGCTTACTGGCAATACCTGGACCTGGAAACACTCCGGAATCATTTACTCACCGGCATTTGGTACGATCACGCGCAGCCGCCTGTATTCAATCTTTTCCTGGGTTTTGTTCTGAAAATCGGGGGCAGCCATAGCATTTTGCTGTTTGCCCTTATACTAAAACTGATTTCACTTACGAATGCCATTTTTTTATTTTCTATTGTAAAGAAATTGACCCGTATCTATTTTCTTCCGATGATGGTGGCATTGATTTATCTCCTGAGCCCAGCCACACTCATTTTAGAATGCGAATTATTTTATACCGGCTTCATTTCTTTTTTGCTTCTGGTATCCCTGTTTTACCTGATCCGTTTGAGCGAATCAGGCAGCGGCTGGAATGCCTTCGGTGTCATTCTGCCGTCGACCCTGCTTTGCCTGACGCGCACGGTCTACCATATTTTTTGGTTGTTTGTGGTCATTGCCTTACTTCTGTTTTATTTCAGAAAGAAAGCCATTTTTAATACCCTGATCCTGGCCTCACTGGCCGGAATTATTTTTTCAGGCAGCTGGTACGTGAAAAATAAGATCCTTTTTGGAAAACTAACGGCATCCACCTGGCTCGGAATGAATTTAGCCCGTAATGTATTTCATGATCATACCATAAAGGATTCAAGCCGGATCGAGGCCTATGAACCCTTTTCCAAAATCAGTGTATACCGTAAATTTGTGAATCCTCAATTTGAGAATGAGTATAAGGGGCTGAATGACCGCGATCTGTTACGGGAAATGAAAAACGACAGTTTCATCAATGAAACGGCAGTCAGTTATATTCCTGTTTCAGATCAATACCTAAGTGCCAGCTTGAAATACATACGGAACCACCCCGGCGCCTATGCGAAAAATGTGATTCAGTCTTCTGTCCTTTTTTTTGCGCCGGCAACCGTATACTCCCTGGCAGTCGGGCAGGCAGACAAAATAAAAACATATGATCTGATCTATTCATTTAACCTCACCCATTTTTCCAGGACCAAACAACAAAGGCGAATATTGCTGACCATCTCAGCCATTCCTAAGATTATCCTTTACATATTCGTATTTTTTATTTTGGTCCGGTACAGCATAAAATCCCGGTTCATTACACCCTGGAATCTTTTCATCCTGATTACAATCGGTTGGGTATTCGGCATAAGTTCATTGTTTGAGCATTATGAAAACATGCGCTTCCGGTTTGAAACGGAGCCTCTTTTTCTAATTTTGGCAGCGCAGGTATTCAGTATAATCTATTTTTCTAAACGCTCAAAGCCTAACGCCCCATTACAGCAGTCGTCTGATAACCATTAACCATTGACAATTAACCATTAGAATGAGTCTGCTTCCCGGTAAGCGGTAACAAGGGCTGATTCCCCGTCTTTTCCCGGACCGGCGCTTCCATGCTCCATACCCAGCATACCTCGGTATCCCTTATTATAGAGATGTTTGAAGATATTTTTATAATTGATCTCTCCCGTTCCAGGTTCATTTCTCCCGGGATTGTCGCCAATCTGGTAATAAACAATTTCATCATATGCCCGGTCGATTCCAGGGATCAGGTCCCCGTCATTCCTCTGCATATGGTAGATGTCGAATAATATTTTGCAGGCAGGACTATTTACCGATTTGCAAATGGCATAGGCCTGCGAAGAATGACGCAGGAAAAGATCGGGCGTATCGCTCAGAGGCTCAAGCACCATAACGATCTGATGAGGATCCAGTATTTCTGCTGCTGGTTTGAGCGCTTCAATAACATGGATCGTTTGATAATCAAGTGGAATTGACCGATCATAATTTCCCGGTACAACAGTTATCAGTTTACCCGTGCACCTTTTGGATACATCCACTGCGTCCCTTGTAAATTTCAAAAATTTATCGCGCCATTCTGCGTTTCCGGAACAGAGTGAAGTGCTTACCGGCCAGTGATCGAATCCGTGGACAAACACGCCCATGGACATATTCAGTTTCGTCAGCAGGTTCCCGATTTTTTCCTGATCCTGCGGACTACGGTCCATCATGCCGTTATCTTCAATGGCCCGAAAACCCATGTCATATCCATATCGGATCTGATCACCAAAATCTTTACCCGCACTGTTTTTAAAAGTGCCGTCATGGAAGGCATAATTCATTTTGAAGGGTTTACCGGTTTCCCATTTCTGTTTTGGCTCACCGGCAAGCAGGGTCATTGGCGCGAGCATTGCGCCACCTGCTGTGACACCCTGTTGAATAAAGTTTCTTCTTTTCATATAAAATCATTGGTCGTAAAGTCGCGCCTTGTAGATCCTAAGCTTTGGGCTTTACGCTTTGGGCTTTAGGCTTAAGAAGGTCTGTATCCCCGGAGAAAATCTGATGTTAGCATTTTTTTCTTTCCTTCGAGCTGCATTTCTTCAATATAAATATACCCATCTGAGGCAGAATACCGGAGCCAGTTTTTGCCATCGTTTTGCATTTCGCCTGGCTTCCCTTCCCGGTCGATTTTTTCCGGTCGCGAGCGAAAAATTTTTAGCATTTTCCCCCTGAATGTAGTAAAGGCTCCGGGAAAGGGAGCGAGTCCCCTGATCTGATTATGAATTTTTGAAACCGGATCCGTCCAGTTGATTTCACAATCGGAGGTAAAAATTTTGGGGGCCATTTTCAAGGATGAGGGATCGGATTCGCCCTGTGGTTTTCCCTGGATCGTTTCATCCATCAGTCCGCGGATGGTTTGCACGACCAGTTTCGCGCCAACTTCCTTCATTCGATCATGCAATTCACCCGCCGTTTCATCCGGACCGATCGGAATCTCTTCCTGAAGTAAAATATTTCCGGTATCGATCTCCTGTTGTAGTTTAAATGTGGTGACCCCGGTTTTTGTTTCCCCATTCATAATGGCCCGGTTGATCGGCGCTGCCCCTCGATACTGGGGCAGGAGTGAGCCATGCAGGTTAATGGTGCCAAGAGCAGGCATGGCCCAAACTATTTCCGGCAGCATCCTAAAAGCAACCACTACCTGGACATCTGCCTGAAAAGACTTCAGTTGCTCCAGGAATTCAGGATCTTTTAATTTTAATGGCTGCAGAACAGGGATATCTTTTTGAACAGCATATCGCTTAATGGCGGATTTGGTTAATTGGAGACCACGGCCCGCAGGCTTGTCCGGAGCCGTAACCACCGCCACAACCGGAAAACCGTTCTCCAAAAGCGTATGCAAACTCGCCACCGCGAAATCCGGCGTACCGAGGAAAACGATTCTTGGGTATGAGTTCATATTCGGCCTGAAGCTTTAAGCCCAAAGCCTGAGGCCTAAGGCATCTTTTGTAATAAGTTCTACAAAAATAACATCAAGGTCTGCAAATATTATTTTTAATTAATAAAATAGACAGGCAGAGAATTTGCATTATTCAGATTGAGTTAACTTTGCGATTTGTAAAATCTTTGAACTTTAAGCTTAAAAAGCTTTTAGGCTTTACGCTTTGGGCTTTAAGCTTAAAGCGGCTTTTAAAAAATATTATAAATAACTAAAACAGTTTTATGGCCGTTCAATCCGGTGACACTATTAAAATTCATTATCACGGAAGGTTAACAGACGGAACCACTTTTGACTCTTCCTCAGGTCGTTCGCCGCTGGAATTTACCGTTGGCAGCGGATCTGTAATTAAAGGCTTTGACGACGGTGTTCAGGGTATGTCCGTTGGAGAGAAGAAAACGATTGAAATTCCATTTGCCCATGCATATGGTCCCGAGGATCCCTCGATGATCATCGAATTCCCGGTGGAGAGGCTTCCGGAAGACCTGAAACCGGAAATTGGAATGCAGCTCAATATGAACAACGCATCGGGTGAGCAGTTCCCGGTTGTTATTACGGACGTCAACGACGAGAATATTATCCTTAACGCCAACCATCCATTGGCAGGAAAGGACCTTATATTCGACCTGGAACTGGTTGAGATCGTGGATTGAGTTTTTTCTGAAGGAGCAAATACAAGGTTAGCAGGCTCAGCAGGGAAACCGTCATCAGGAAAACGGATCCTTCAAGCCCATTCACCCCGCCGGTGATATTTTCATCCCCGTGTAAATCTATTTGTAATAGCGTTTGAGAAGACTCATTTCCGGAAAACCCTAAAAGCGGGGCCTCAAAGTATTTCCAGGCAGTATGAAAGCAGATGGAAAACCAAAGGTTCCGGGTATACAGGTAATTCAGTCCAATAATCAAACCCATGATCAATGTCGTCAACACGGGAAAGAACCCTGCCGAATTCCAGTGAAAAATCATAAATAAAAGAGCTGAAATCAGAAGCGCCAGCCATTTTGGAAATGAATCCATCAGGTTGTTGAGTATATAACCACGGAATATCAATTCTTCATAAAAAGCAATCAGCAGGATGGAACCGAATGTAAGAAAAAGGGCCCTCGGATCGAAAATGATGTCCATCCATTTTAAATGTCCCGTCGCCTTTAGTAACAAACTGCTGGCGCCCATGATGAATATGGCAAACAGGGCTCCGGCCATGGCTTCCTGTACATGACCTTCCAGATGCAGTCCCAGGGAAATAAATGATTTCCGGTCAATCCAGCGCCGGAAAATAAAGGTTATCAAAAGGGCCGGGACAAAAAGTAAAAGGGTAATTACGCCGGGGTTAATGCTTTGCAGAATTTGAGTGGTCAAATGACTCATGGGCAATGTCGCGATATACACGCCAATCGTTATTCCTGCACCGAGACCCAGGGCAACGATATAAAGTAATGCCCGCAGCCAGCCGGCTTTTATAACTGGCCTGGAAGAAATGGATTTGTTCATGTACTTTCATATTATCTCATCACGAAGATCGCGGCCAGGATATATTTTTCCTAATAAATTTCTGCAAACTCAACTGAAGATGATATTTTTAACCTTCATTTGAACATTAATTCTTCCTTATGTCATCCGGTTTTTCACCTTTACTGACAGATCGCTTTTTCAGGTACGCTCAGATAGATACCCAAAGTAATCCGGCTTCCGATACCCAGCCTTCTACGGCCAGGCAACTTGATCTTAGCCGCCTGTTATTGACTGAACTGAAGTCCCTTGGATTATCAGAAGCAGAAATAGATGAAAATGGATACGTCTATGCCAGCATTCCATCCAATACTGAAAAAAAAGTTCCCGCTATTTGTTTTTGTGCACACGTGGATACCTCTCCAGACTGCAAGGCCAGCGAAGTGAAACCGCTGCTGCATAAAAATTATTCCGGTCAGGACATCGTGCTGCCCGACGATCCGGATCAAATCATCCGGACCAGCGATCATCCTTATCTGATTGAAAAAATTGGAGACGATATTATTACGGCCTCCGGTACAACCCTGCTGGGCGCGGATGATAAAGCGGGCGTGGCGATTATTATGGAGTTGGCCGCATATTGTATGCAACACCCGGAAATGAAACATGGAAAAATCCGTATCCTGTTCACACCTGATGAAGAGATCGGCAGGGGCGTGAATAAGCTGGACATGAAAAAACTAGGCGCCGATTTTGGCTATACCCTCGATGGCGCTGAACTGGGATCTTTTGAAGAAGAAACTTTTTCTGCCGATGGAATGCATTTTATTTTTCATGGAGTATCCGCACATCCGGGTCACGCCAAGGACAAACTCGTCAATGCGGTAAAAATAGCTTCCGCTTTTATTTGCGAACTTCCTACGGATGAATTTTCTCCGGAAACAACTGAAGGCCGCTATGGTTTTGTGCATCCGGTGCGGATGGAAGGTGGTCCTGAAAAAATGCGTGTGGATTTTATCATACGCGATTTTAACACCGCCAAATTGCATGCTTATGAAGAATACCTGAAAGATAAAGCAGGGTATGCCATGACGCTATTTCCCGGAGGCCGTTTTGAATATGAGATCAAGGAACAATATCGCAACATGAAAGAAGTGCTGCTGAACCATCCTCAGGTTTCTGAATATGCAAGAGAAGCCATCCGGAGAGCGGGACTGGAAATAAAAGAATCCGCGGCCCGGGGCGGCACCGATGGATCCCGGTTATCGTTTATGGGATTGCCCTGTCCGAATATATTTACAGGGGAAATGGCCTTTCATGGAAAACACGAATATGTCAGCGTGCAGGATATGGAAAAGAGTCTGGAAACAATCATTCATCTCAGCAGGATCTGGGAAGAAAATTCTTAAACCACTAGTTTTTTTGCGAGAATGGCTCCGATTATTTGTTTCGCATGTTCACGCGAATTCTCAATAAACCAGATATGGGTATCCATGCCGCCGACTACCACGCCTGCCAGGTAGATATTTTTACGGTTGCTTTCCATGGTTTGTTTGTTGTAGGTCGGGTATCGTTTTTCATCACGGGATAATTCAATACCAAGCTTTTCCAAAAACGCAAAATTCGGCTGATAGCCTGTCATCAGTAGAACATAATCATTTGAAAGGGTCAGGATACCATCCGGTGTTTGAATATCCACTTCTTTTTGCCGGATCTCCAGCAAAAGAGAATTAAAATAAGCTTTTATGGAACCTTCTTCAATGCGGTTTACAATATCGGGTCTGACCCAGTATTTTACGCGCTTTCCGATTTCAGATCCTTTGATTACCAGGGTTACCTGAGCCCCTTTGCGGAAACTTTCCAGGGCTGCATCCACGGCTGAATTATTGGCGCCCACGACCAGGAGTTTTTGCATGGCATAAAAATGAGGTTCCTTATAATAGTGTCTCACTTTGGGCAGGTCTTCTCCCGGTATATTCAGCCGGTTTGGAATATCATAGAAACCCGTGGCCACGATCAGGTTTTTCGCCAGGTAGGCTGCGAGCGGGCTGATCACTTTGTAATTTTCGCCAGCCGGAATAACGTCTAACACCGGCTCCTGCAAGTGAATATTCAGGTTTTGTGAAACAGCAATACGCCGGTAATATTCCAACGCTTCCGGACGTGTCGGTTTAATATTATTGCTTACAAATGGAATATCACCGATTTCAATTCTTTCAGAAGTAGAAAAAAAAGTCATGTTGGAAGGATAGTGATATAGCGAATTGACGAGTACGCCTTTTTCAAGGATGAGATAACTCAATCCTGCTTTCTTCGCTTCCAGTCCACAGGCCAGTCCGATAGGGCCCCCGCCAATAATTAGAATATCCAGTGTATCATGCATGTTTTCAAAGATAAAACATAAAAAAGTCTTGCCGGGAATTCCGGTTTTCAGTCTCCAAAAAATAGTACATTCACCCACCCATAGATCATTAGAGGGATTTAACAACAGATAGAAATATGGAAAATCTAGTTCGGTTCTGGTGGATCTTACCCATCGTTATTTTTGTTTTTACCGGTCTTGTTACTGTGAGCCAGGGCTATATCGACGTCGTTACCATGTTTGGAAAATACCGGAGAATTTTGCAACCCGGACTGAATTTTAAAATACCCCTGCTGGAGCAGATCCAGAAGCGCATCAGTATTCAGAACCGGTCCGTGGAACTCGAATTTCAGGCCGTAACGACGGATCAGGCCAATGTTTATTTTAAAAGCATGTTACTCTATGCGGTGCAGAATTCCGATGAAGAAACCATTAAGAAAGTTGCATTTAAATTTATCGCCGAACGTGATTTGATGCAGGCATTAACGAGAACGATTGAAGGAAGTATCCGTGCTTTTGTGGCCACAAAAAAACAAGCCGAGATCCTGGGCCTCCGCCGCGATATTGTTGAATACGTGAAGGACCAGATTGATCATTCCCTGGAAGAATGGGGATATCATTTGCTCGATCTGCAGATTAATGACATTACTTTTGACCAGGCGATCATCGATTCCATGAGCCGTGTGGTGGCCAGTAATAATCTCAAAGCCGCAGCAGAAAACGAAGGACAGGCCCTGCTCATTACCAAGACCAAAGCGGCCGAAGCCGAAGGAAACGCTATCAAAATTTCAGCCGAAGCAGAAAAGGAAGCCGCGAGATTGCGGGGTCAGGGTGTGGCGTTATTCCGGGAAGAAGTAGCAAGAGGTATGACCGAAGCAGCTGAACAGATGAAAAGAGCTAATCTGGATACGAATGTGATCCTCTTCAGTATGTGGACCGAAGCCATCAAGAATTTTGCAGAATTCGGGAAAGGAAATGTGATTTTCCTGGATGGAAGCAGTGACGGAATGAATAAGACCATGAAGCAGATTCAGGCGATGATGATGAAACAGGAGAACGCCTCCTAACGCGTAACGTGTAACGCCTAACGCTTAAAAATTGGCTTTTTGTTAAATAATACAAAACGCTGCATCACGTTTGTTAAAGGTTGAAAGCTTATTTTTACCTCACTTAAACAACTGGTCCGGATGAATTTATTCTTTCTGCAGGTAATTATTGATTCTTCTAAAATTAAAGACAGTCTGGCGCGTGCCGGCGTTATTCCGGCACCGGGGAAACAAAACCTCTGGGATATCCTGGAAAGGGGTGGACCCCTGATGATCCCGCTGGCACTTTTGCTGATTACAGCCGTGTTCGTATTTATTGAGCGCGTGATAGCCATCAATAAGGCTTCTAAACTGGACGAGAATTTTATGAATATCATCAGGGACCATATTGTAAACAACAATGTGATGGCGGCCCGGAGCCTGACCAAAAACACCAATAACGCAGTTGCCCGCATGATTGACAAAGGGATTCAGCGCATCGGCAAACCCATCGACGCGATTGAAAAAAGTATGGAAAATGTGGGCAGGCTGGAGTTGTATAAAATGGAAAAAAATGTTTCTATTTTATCTGTGATCGGCTATATCGCTCCACTATTTGGTTTTTTAGGTACCATCATCGGGATGTTTCAGTTGTTCTATAATATTGCATCGACCGGGGAATACAGTATTTCCAATATTGCAGGTGGTATTTATGTGAAAATGATCTCTTCTGCGGGCGGCTTGATCATCGGTATTATCGCCTATATCGGTTACCGCTACCTGAATTCCCAGATTGATAAAACGACAAACAAAATGGAAGTAGCCAGTGCGGAGTTTATTGACATATTACAGGAACCGACACGATAATGTGGAAACTTGGAAATTTGAAAATTTGAATATAATTTTCTCATTCCATTTTCAAATTCTCAAATTATAAAGTCTTGAACTTAAGAAACAAGCATCGTGACGAAGGAGAGGTCCATACCGGGCCACTGAATGACATTCTGTTCATCCTGCTTCTTTTTTTCCTGATCGTATCCACACTGGCCAATCCCAATGTGATCAAACTTTCCCAACCCAAATCAAAAAGTGATACTAAGGCAAAACAAACCGTCGTCGTGTCTATTGACGTGAACCAGCAATATTTTGTAGGCACCACTAAAGTCAATATCGCTGATCTGAAGGCCCGGCTCCAGCCATTCCTGGCCAAGGAAACGGATCAGCCATCCATCGTCATCAATGCCGATAAAACCGTGCCCATCGATGACGTGGTAGCGGTGATGCGGATAGCCCGCGAATTGGGTGCCAGAACGGTTTTGGCCGTCGATAAAAAAGGCGTTCAGTAAATAAAAGAACCCGCTAGAAACTGATGTGGACCCGGGCGGCCAGTAAAGATACCGGCCCACGTTCCCGGTTATACGCAGGGTTTGTCACAAACTGATAATCTACCGTGGCAAAAAGCTGTTCAAATAATTTCACCTGGTAAAATAATTCTGCAATATTTTCTCGTGAATAATGAGGAAGTTTCCCGTCTCCAATCATAAATCCATAACCTCCGGTGCTCAGAAAATCCCGGTGACCGGCAGAGATGCCATTACTCACAAAAGCCAGGCCGATATTATCTGCCATTCTTCCTTTTCCAATCCCGTATAACCGCAAACCCAAACTGCCGCTGTTATCAATTTCCGCAAATGCCCAGGTCGCCGTTTTGCCGTCGTTCCATCCCAATCGAAAAAAGCCATTCAGCCGCCGGCTTAACTCCTGATTTAAACTGATCCCCAGTCCATATTTCTTACCACCGTAATTTGTCCCGCTGATTACATTCAGCGATGTATCCGTGCCGTTCTTGTATTCATCGATCACTGTTTGATACGACGGCGCTTTGGAAGTATTATAATATAAAAGTAAACGAACAGCACCCGGTAATTCGCGGAACGAATAATTCTTTTGAATCTCAAATGTTTCGCTATTGGATTTGGCCCAGTTGAAATTCAGCGAAGGACCGTTTGCGTATACCGGCATCAGGGCGGTGCCCGCGCGAAGTACCCAGCCCGGTGTGTAATATTCAACAATGAGACCGCCAGTATATCCGCGCGTATTGGCGGCATAGTCATATGCGCCGTTATTCATCAGCGACCAGTTCATAAAATCGGAACGGGGATCATGGCTTACCGCATTCTGATCAAAAAAATCAGCGATACCGAATTTTCCGAAGTTGAGGGTCAGCCGCTTACGGGAGACCCTTTCCCTCACCTGGTTAATGCCATCTTCGAGGGTATCAAAATGGTCCTTGTCCAGGCTGATCTGTTGTCTTAAAAAAATACGCGCGACGTATACCACCGTTTGATCGGCCCCAATGCGAAAAGTCTCTCCATTGGGAAATCCGGCAATACCCAGGGTACTGCTTAATCCCGCTCCGCCCGCCATTTCCGGATTGAAATAAAGCGATGCCCCTGACCATAACTTTCTTCCAATGAATGCTGTTGTGGTAACAGAAAAAGCATGCCCTTCCTCAGACAGGAAACTATTTTTGCCCGAATAGGGAGAAGGAAATGGGGCATTATATTGAATGATCCCGGTAAACTGGAAATGAAAATTCCAGCCCGAATCTTTTAACAAAGCATCCTGTGCATTCACGGTGAGGCTGACGGACATGGCTATGAAAAAGAAACCAAAATGGAGGATATGAGATCTCATTATTTTTTTTCGCTGCGCAAAAATAGGGGATTGTATGTCCGCACCGGCCAATCAGGACAGGAACGCTTTTATCATTCTGTTATTTCCTGAGAAATCCTTTTTAAGTTCCAGTAAAAACCCCCTCAACCTGTACCATTCTGTGATGTCATTTGCGAAGTCATGATGAATTTCCAAAAATACCGCTCCGCCAGGAAGTAATTTTTCAATGGCAAAATCGCCTATGATTTTATAATAGAGGATCGGATCCTCATCGGGCACAAACAAGGCAACGGCTGGTTCAAAATCCTTCACGTGTTTATCCAGGGATGTTTTTTGCCTTTCAGGAATATAGGGCGGATTGCTGATGATCAGGTCCACCGGAGACAATTTATCCCTTTGAGCGGGATCTCTGATATCGCATAATAAAAATTCCGTCTCCGCTTCGTTCGCCAGGCTGTTTTTTTTTGCGATCTCAAGGGCTGCCTCACTAATATCGATTCCCAGTATGCTAAAGTCTTTCCGCTTTTTTTTTAAATAAACGGCGATGCATCCGCTACCTGTGCCGATGTCCAGGACCCCAGATCCCATTGGCCGGTCAGCATTATCTTTCAGGAGCCAGTCCGCCAGTTCTTCCGTTTCCGGCCTCGGAATCAATACATTTTCATCGACGTAGAAGGGGAATGGGCCGAACCAGGCTTCACCCAATATATACTGGACAGGACGGAACCGGAGGAGCTGGGTGAGCCAATCCTGAAATAACTCCTGTTGCCTGTTGGTGAAAGACGCTGTCTTATTCAAAACGCGCAGGCCCTTCGGCATACCAGTAAGGCGTTCCATGACCAGGGAACTGACTGATGCCGCTTCCCGTTCATCATACAGGCCGGTAAGTGAAGCGATGAGCAAGCGGTTTGCATCTTCGATAGTCATGCTGGCAAACTTACAATGATTTAAATTGCAGCCCATGTCCCCTTCAGAAATCAAGAAAACCGGGTCGGCGGAAGTTTATATGCAAAGATGCCTCCAACTGGCGGATTTGGGTACGGGTTATACTGCACCCAATCCACTGGTGGGCGCCGTGCTCGTCCATGAGGGAAGAATCATCGGGGAAGGATATCATGCACGTTATGGCGGTCCGCATGCAGAAGTTAATTGCGTTCAATCCGTCGGAATTATGGACCGCCGGCTAATCCCGGCTTCCACCCTGTATGTTTCTCTGGAACCCTGTTGTCATTTTGGAAAAACTCCTCCTTGTACCGATCTGATTATCCGGGAGAAAATTCCGCGGGTTGTGATTGGTTGCCGTGATCCGTTTAGCAAAGTAAATGGAAAAGGAATTGAAATATTACTTGCCCACGGTGTTATTGTGGAGTATCCGGTATTGGAAGATCTTTCAATAGAAAAAAATCGCCGTTTTTTTATATTTCACCTGCAAAACCGGCCGTACATCATATTAAAATGGGCCCAGTCTGCGAATTATAAGATGGGTGGGTTAACTGACCACCGTATCCGGATTTCCAATGAGTATTCGAACAGGCTGGTACATAAATGGAGAACCGAGGAAGCGGGCATTTTGATCGGCACAAATACCGCCTTGAAAGACGATCCGGAACTGACCGCGCGTTTATGGCCCGGAAAAAATCCTGTGCGAATCGTGCTGGACCGGGAGCTCCGGTTGCCGGATTCCTTAAAAATATTTGACGGAAATACGCCCAGCATCATTCTGAACGGGAAAAAAGAATCCCGGTCAGGTGATCTGCATTTTAAAAAAATAGCCGCAGAAAACGCCGGTATTCCGCCCATTTTATCCGCCCTTTATTCTTCCGGCATACTGAGCGTAATCGTAGAAGGAGGCGCCGGACTTTTGCAATCTTTTATTGACTACGGCGTATGGGACGAGATGCGGATTATCACTAACCAGGAGCTTGAAATTCCCCATGGCGTTTCGTCACCTGATTTCAGAAATGCGAAACTGTTGCATTCAGATATTTTCGGATCCGATACGGTTCACTACTATCGGAATACAAGTATGGAAGAAAGTATGGGAGTATGGGAGTATGGGAGTATGGGAGTATGAATTGTAATTAATTTAAATGCGCTATTCATATCCTCAACAATTATATTTTTAATGCAACAACTATCATCTTCACTCCCATACTCCCATACTCCCATACTCCCATACTTTCTTCCATACTTTCACACTTCCATACTTGTTTTCCGATAGTCATAAAATCCCTGACCTGATTTTACACCCAGGTGACCGGCGGCAACCATATTCACCAGCAGGGTAGCCGGAGCATATTTTGGATTTCCGATTCCGTCCTGTAAAACTTTTAATATCGCAAGACAAACATCGAGCCCGATAAAATCCGCCAGCTGCAAAGGTCCCATTGGATGAGCCATGCCCAGTTTCATGATCGTATCTATGGCTTCTGCGGAAGCTACGCCTTCCTGAAGACTGATGATCGCCTCATTGATCATGGGCATCAGGATACGATTCGAAATAAAACCGGGATAGTCATTCACCACACAGGCTGTCTTTCCAAGTTGACCTGACAATTCAATTATTTTTTCTGTAACGGAAGCAGCCGTTGCATATCCGTTAATTACTTCCACCAGTTTCATCAAGGGTACGGGATTCATAAAATGCATACCGATAACCTGGGATGGGCGCTTGGTTCCCGCTGCAATCCGCGTGATAGATAGGGAAGAAGTATTGGTGGCCAGGATGGCGTCGGGTAATGCGTGTTCGTCCAGTTCACGGAAGATCTGCATTTTGATGGCTTCATTTTCCGTAGCCGCCTCTATAATAAGATCGGCTTCACGTATGCCTTCCTTTATTTGATGAATGGGATGAATCCGGCTGAACGCATTTGTTTTTTCCTGCACAGATAGAATTCCTTTCTGAACCTGTCTGTCGAAGTTTTTCGAAATGGTCAGCATGGCTTTTTCCAGTTGGATTGTGTTCACGTCAACGAGATGAACATCAAAACCGTGCTGAGCAAAAACATGGGCAATACCATTTCCCATGGTACCCGCTCCGATGACAGCAATTTTATACATCTATGAACATTTACAGGCAAGGATACGAAGCTTCTCTCAAGTTTTTACCCTTATCTTGCAGCTCCTATGTATCCGAATTTATACTACGCGGTTAAAGATCTGTTTGGCCTGGACTTAAAGTTCCTGCATTTTATAAACTCCTTTGGTTTTTTTGTGGCCATTTCTTTTATCGGCGCTGCCATGGTGCTAACCCATGAGCTGAAAAGGAAGGAAAGACAGGGATTGCTGGAAGCCGAAGAAGAGACAATCGTCGTCGGCAAAATTGCCGGACCCGGCGAATTGTTTACCAATTTTATTCTTGGATTTCTGATCGGATATAAGATTATCGGACTCTTTTTATCGAATTCCTCTTTAACACAGAACCCAGCCGATTTTATTTTTTCATCGGAAGGCAGTGGATGGGCCGGACTTGTGCTCGGCCTCTTATTCGCTGGTTTAAAATGGCGCGAAAAGAATAAGCAAAAATTACCGGTACCCGAGGAAAGAAAGATTCGCATCTGGCCTCACGACCGGGTAGGGGACATTGTCATTTTTGCCGCTATATTTGGTTTTCTGGGTGCAAAAATCTTTAACAGCCTGGAAACCTGGGACGAATTTATCAAGAACCCCGTGGAATCCCTGTTATCCTTCAGCGGCCTCACTTTCTACGGCGGTTTAATCGTTGCGGCCCTGTCTATCTGGTTTTATGCCCGGAAACATAAAATCGGATTCTGGTATTTAAATGACGCGGCGGCTCCTGCGCTTATGCTGGCTTATGGAACTGGCAGGATTGGTTGCCAGGTATCCGGAGACGGGGATTGGGGTATTCCAAACAGTGCGTATACGGTCGGGGCGAATCTGAAATCCGTTCCCGTTGCCGTATCGGATTTCCAATTCGAGGTTGGTAAAAATTCAAATTATTATATGGGTGATTTTCATACACTGGATATTCCCCATCTGGCAGTAAAAGGACCTTCATTTCTTCCAAACTGGCTGTTCGGATATGCTTATCCGCATAATGTTATTGGAGCAGGTGTCAAGATTCCCGGTTGCAGCGGATCATATTGTAGTTATCTGCCGATTCCTGTTTTTCCGACAGCTTTTTATGAGACCATCATTTGCCTTGGACTATTTTTCCTGCTCTGGTCGGTTAGAAAAAAATTTCGTGTGCCTGGAACCCTGTTTGCTTTTTACCTGATCATAAATGGCATCGAGCGATTTTTTATTGAAAAAATAAGGGTGAATACCCGCTATTCAATCTTTGGATTTCATCCAACACAGGCCGAGATCATTTCAACTCTTCTGGTCATCGGAGGGATATTGCTATATTATTTCCTAAAAAAGCAATCCCCGACTCCTCAGATAGCCAATATACAAAAGGACTGACCGCTGGTCAGTAAATCCCTGCTCTCATCCTGTTTTTCTTCAGAGACTGCAACATCTCCCAGGGTACTGCGTCAAACTCAGGACTGCCTTTTCCGGTTATCAATAAAATCAACCTTCCAACACATTGCATTGTTCTATGTAATACTTAGTACCAATCTTTGTACTGTAACTTTCTAACACCAGTACAAGCCAAACTAAAGATCATGAAAATCATTACTACACTGTTTTTTCTAGCTTTTTCGGGATACCTGCAAGCCCAGACCACCGTAAAAGGATCTGTTCAGGAAGAGGGTAGCGGCCCGCTGGAATCGGCGAGTATTTCGCTGATCAGAGGGACAGATACCGCGGCTTTTAAAAATGAGGTCAGCGACATAGCCGGAAAATTTATCTTTTCCGCCGTACCCTCGGGAACTTATCATATCCGGGTTTCAGCAATTGGACATAGTACTTTGAACGGACCGAATTTTAATATTACCAGGGGAGCCACCCTTGAACTGCCCGTTCTTAATTTGAAAAAACAAACCAGCGAGCTGCAGTCTGTAGCCGTGGTTCTCAAGAGACCGTTTATCGAACAAAGGGCGGACCGGATCCTGGTGAATGTGGACGCTTCCCCCGCCAATTCGGGATCATCCGTTATGGATATACTTGAAAAATCACCCGGCGTATCCGTAGACAAGGACGGGAATATCAGCCTCAAGGGAAAGCAGGGCGTTACCATCATGATCGATGACAGGCCGACGTATATGACCGGCGCCCAACTGGCTATTTATCTCAAAAGTCTTCCATCTTCGGCTATTGACCAACTGGAGATCATGAGTAATCCTTCCGCAAAATATGATGCTGCCGGGAATTCAGGCATTATCAATATTAAAACGAAGAAAAACAAAGCCAGGGGTTTTAATGGATCGACTACACTGATCTATACCCAGGGTGAATATGCGAAGCCGGGTGGGAGCCTGAATATGAATTACCGGGTAAACAAATTCAACATATTCTTTAATGGCGGTTATACCTACTGGCAGGGTTTTCAGAATCTCGATATTAACAGGAATTATATGGATGAAGGAACAAAAGACATCAATTCCATTTTTACTCAACATACGCATATGAAATTCATTTCGCCCGAAATAAATCTAAAGGTGGGAATGGATTATTTTCTTGACAGCAAAACAACACTCGGAATCGTACTCAGCGGATATCAGAATAACGAAACGGATATTTCACAAAGTTATATTTCATTGAAAAACGGAAATAATGTAACGGACTCACTCGTGCAATCGTTCGGGAATATCCATGGAAAATGGTCCAACGGAACAGCAAATCTGAATTTCAGAAGGCAGTTTGATTCCAGTGGCCGGGAGCTCACGGCAGACGTGGATTATATCTATTATAAATCATCCAGTAATCAAATGTTCCAGAATTATACGTTTGATCCGGCAATGCAGCCGTTGTCTTCAAATTCCCTGAGCGGAGACCTTCCATCCACCATAAATATTTATAGTTTCAAAACGGATTATTCACATCCATTCCGACACGACTTCAAATTGGAAGCCGGAATAAAAACAAGTTTTGTCGCAACGGACAATAAGGCAAATTATTTTGACGTGACCGGAAGCACTTATGTTCCCGATACCAGCAAGACCAATTATTTTGTTTATCACGAAAATATCAATGCAGCTTATGTCAACCTGACAAAAAAATATAAGAAATGGAGTTTCCAGGCGGGTTTGCGGATTGAGAACACAAACTATGACGGGCACCAGTATGGTAATATATACACCGTAATCAACAACGATTCTTCTTTCAAAAAATCATATGTGAATGCATTTCCCACTGCCTATATTTCTTATCAGCTGAATGATAAGAATTCTTTCAACGTAAACTTCGGACGTCGTATAGACAGGCCGGATTATGGCGATCTGAATCCATTTTTATTTTTCCTGGATGAATATACTTATCAGGCCGGAAACCCTTACCTGCAGCCCCAGATCAGCACCAATATCGAATTGTCGCACACGTATCACAATGTCCTGACAACAACCCTGAACTATAGCAATACACAGAATTTTTTTGCTGAAACATTTCAGCAGGAAGGTCACGCCACCATCGTGCGCAGGGGAAATATCGGCAGAAGGGAAAATGGGGGCGTCGCCGTAAGTTTGAATATGCCGCTGACCAAATGGTGGAACACGACGGTTTATGTGAACGTGAACTACAATCGTTTTACCGGCATGCTGTACGGGGAAAACCTGGATGTGAGCGGAATCACCGGCATGGGTAATATGACGAACATGTTTAAATTTACGAATGGCTGGAGTGCAGAATTGTCAGGCTGGTACAGGACGAGCGGGATCGAAGGACAGATCCTGATTCAACCCCTGGGGCAAACTTCTGCTGCTATCGCCAAACAGATCATGAAGGAAAAAGCCAGCCTGAAACTCGGTCTTCGGGACATGTTTTATACACAACAGGTGAAAGGGACTATTGACTTCCAGGAAACCCAGGCAACATTTCATAATTCCAGGGACAGTCGCCAGCTAAGTCTGACCTTTACGTATCGTTTCGGGCAAGCTATAAAAGGACCCCAGAATAACCGGCATTCCGGCGGAGCCGACGATGAATCAAGCCGGTTAAAGAAAGGAGGGAATAATTAGCAAGTTTGTAAATTCGGTCCCGTCGAAGGCGGGAGAGAATAAAGTAAGATTAGCCGGTGAGCCGTCTTTTTATTTTACTTTTACCTTCGTAATTCTTAATTCGTAATTTAACAACATGCCATCTTTCGATATTGTAAGTAAAATAGACCCACAGACCCTGGATAACGCAGTGAATGTGACTAAAAAAGAAATTCAAAACCGCTTTGATTTTAAGGACTCTCCGGTTTCGATCGAGCTGAATAAAAAAGACATGAAGGTTGACCTGGAAGCCGCAAGCGACATGAAGATCAAACAGATTACCGACGTGCTCATCAGCCGGTCAATCAAACAGGGCATTGATCCGCTTGCCTATGATATGTCAAAGGATCCGTACCCAAGCGGAAAAGTCACCAAAAAAGAGGTTCCCGTGCGCAACGGTTTGAAACAGGAGGATGCCAAAAAAATCGTTAAACTGATCAAGGATTCGGGCTTGAAAGTACAAGCAGCCATCATGGATGACCTGGTGCGGGTAACAGGCAAAAAACTGGACGATCTGCAGGAAGTGATCCAGTTGTGCAAGTCCTCCAGTCTGGGTATTCCCCTGCAGTTTGATAATATGCGTTCTTAAGCCTTTGGCTTAACGCCTAACGCTTAACGCCTTTGCTCTTTGTCCCAAATTAAAACCGCCAACCGTCAACCGTCAACTAACATTTGTTTGTATTTCACCCTGAAAACCCCTAATTTTGCGCTCCCTTTCGTGCCGGGAACTGAAATATCAAATGCACGGTTAAAATAAAAAATATGAAACAGAATCTGCATCCCGAAAATTATCGCCTGGTCGTATTCCGGGATATGAGTAATGGTACGAGTTTTCTAACCCGCTCGGCTGCCAACTCCCGCGAAATGATCAAATGGGAAGACGGTAATGAATATCCCCTGATCAAGCTGGAAATCTCTAATACTTCTCATCCTTTTTTTACTGGCAAAAACATGCTGGTGGATACTGCCGGACGTATAGATAAATTCAAAAAACGCTACGAGAAAAAATCGTAATCAAGATTATTTCCCCGATCCCTCTCGATCCTGGCTTAGCCAGCAACGAGGGGGATTTTTTTTTGAACAGCTTTTTAGAATTAGTTTTAAACAATGAATGCCCTTTCACTGGTCGGTGGTCCTTTTGCAGATGATTTTTTCCCCTTTTCATTGACCCGCTCTGTGGCCGATATCCGGTGCGGCATTTTAACCATCCGGGAAAAATGGAACTGTTATCTTGCCCGCATTCAACCATTGTCCGTTGCATTTTCTATTCCCGCTAATATCCTTCCTTCCGGAGAATTAATAGAGTCCATTTTCTCCAGTAACCGGGAATTTGCACTTCAGCAGGCAGACCGTTTATCGAATCTGACAGATATCGTCCGGTTAAATGCTTCAGAAATCGCACACGATTTCCGGCTCATCACGGCGGGCAGACGATCATCGCCCATTTCTTCTACAAATAAATTAACAGGGACGGATATTTTTCTGGAGCCCGGAGCAGTCGTGGAGCATTGCTATCTGAACGCCAGTGACGGACCCATCTATATTGGAAAAAACGCCCTGGTCATGGAAGGTTCCATGATCCGCGGGCCCTTCGCCATCGGCGAAAAATCAGTCATAAAAATGGGCGCCAGGATTTATGGGGCAACTTCCGCGGGCCCGCATTGCGTGTTAGGAGGCGAGATCAAAAACTCCGTCATTTTCGGATACTCAAACAAAGCACACGATGGATACCTGGGTGATTCCGTGATCGGGGAATATTGTAATCTTGGAGCAGGCAGTTCCAATTCAAATATAAAAAACAGCGGTGGACAGGTTAAACTCTGGAATCCATTAAAAAAATCCTTTGTTGACGGGGGTCAAAAATGCGGGTTGTGGATGGGTGATTATTCCCGGTCCGCTATAAATACGTCTTTTAATACGGGTACGGTTGTAGGGGCGTGCTGCCATGTATTTGGAAATGGACTTGCACCGGCTTATCTTCCTTCCTTCAGCTGGGGTTTTACTCAGGTCTATGCATTTGACAAGGCCATTGAGCACGTTGGTAAATGGAAACAACTTAAGGGTACTGCATTGGACCCGGCAGAAATAATGCAACTGAAATATATTTTTGATCAACAAAATCAACCTGCATGAGAAAACAAATTGCCGCGGCAAACTGGAAAATGAATCTGACTTACCAACAGGGAACTGCATTATTGCAAACACTGGTTTCTGCAGAAATCAAATTGAAAGAAAATCACGTCGCTGTTTTTGCTGTGCCGTTTCCCTACCTGGAAATGGCCATAGACACTGTTCATCATAAATATAATTATTTTATTTCCGCCCAGAATTGTTCCGATAAAAAATCAGGTGCTTTTACCGGGGAGGTTTCTGCCGAGATGTTGAAATCCCTGAATGTGACTTATTGCCTGGTAGGGCACAGTGAACGACGGGAATATTTTAGAGAGGGTAATCAGATGCTGGCTGAAAAAATTAATTTATGTCTCGCCAATGAAATAACTCCCATTTTTTGTTGTGGGGAAGCCCTGCAAACAAGGGATATAGATCAGCAAAATACATTTGTTGAACAACAATTAAGGGAGTCATTATTCCACTTATCAGAAGAAGCCTTGTTAAAAATCGTAATCGCTTATGAACCTATCTGGGCCATTGGGACGGGTAAAACGGCCAGTACGGAGCAGGCGCAGGAAATGCATGCGCATATCCGGTCCGTATTGCAAAATCAATATGGAGCACCGGCAGCAGAACAGATTTCTATTTTGTACGGGGGCAGCGTGAAGGCAAATAATGCGCGTGAGTTATTTGCCTCTAAGGATGTGGATGGCGGATTGGTTGGAGGAGCTTCTCTTATCGCCACAGAATTTATTGAGATTATAAAAGCGCTGAAATAATTTGAGAATTTGATAATTTGGAAATTTTGAAATCTGGAAATTATATTTATTTGTAGTCAATAAAATCTTTTAGATTGAAGTAAACCCCGTACGTTTTCAAATTTCCAAATTCTCAACCTTTCAAATTCTGTATGAAAACAAATACAACCTTGATTTTAAATCATGTTCTCTGGAGAGGATTGTATTTTTTTTCTGTCCTGCTGATCAATATCGGGATCGCACGCTTTTTTGCCGCAGAAAAAAGCGGCCAGATTTTTTACATCGTAAATAATCTGGCCCTGATTCTTTTGTTGGTAAGCCTCTGCTTAGAATCAGGAGCCACTTATTTTATTTCTTCCGGTAAGCTGGAGGCATCGGGAATGGCCCGGTTTTGCTGGATCTGGGCGACAACGGCATCCTTCATCGCCCTTGCCATATGGTTAATCATACTGCATTTTGAGCATTCCATGTACGGGAACAATATTGGATTTATACTGGCCAGTTTCCTGTTTATCGCAGGCGTTTTATATACCACCTATTTCACCGCGTTATTTTATGCAAAGAAAGAATTCAGCCTGCCGAATAAAATACTTTTTCTGGTAAATTTTCTGGTCATCGTATTGCTGATAACGGAAAAAAATAACATATTCGTAAAGACTCATTTTATAAAGATCTATTTTTCCGGTTTTTTTCTGCAGGGAATATTGCTGAACATTTTCTTTTTCCGGAATGAATTGTCGCCAGGACAGGCCTCGTTACCCGACCGGCCGATGTTGAAAAAAGTGATTCAATACTCTGCAACCGCTCTGGTCTCTAACCTGATTTATTTCCTGGTGAACCGGATCGACTACTGGTTTGTGCAATATTTTTGTTCCGCGAAGGATCTGGGTAATTATATCCAGGCTTCCAAACTCGGGCAAATGATGCTGATTCTGCCGGGCATACTGGGAGCCACGCTATTTCCTATTTTTTCTTCCCGTGAAAAATCGGGAAATGAAGCTCAGTTAACAGCAGTAATTCGCGTCCTGCTTTGGATCAATGGTATTCTGTGCCTTTTGATTGTCTGTTTTGGATGGATCATTATCCCTTTCCTTTTTGGAACCTCTTTCAATAATATGTATTCGCTTTTCGTTCTGCTGATCCCGGGTATTTTATGCGTTACGATGAACTACCCGATAACCGCCTGGTTTTCGTCGGCCAGCCGGATCGGAATCAATATTCGCGGCTCGCTGTTAGCACTCCTGCTCATTTGTGCCGGAGACTTATTTGCCCTTCCGCGTTTTGGTGTAGTGGCGGCTCCTGTTGTCAGCAGCGCAGGTTATATTTCCTATTTCTGTTATACTGTTTTTGTGTTCCGGAGGGAAAATGCTGCGCCCTGGAAAGATTTCTTACGCATCCGGAAAACAGATATAAGCCGGATCCGTCAAATGCTCAGTAATAAAATCCAGGGGCCCGACGCAGAATATTCCACCGTGCAAAATTCAACAACATGAGGAAAATTCTCTGGCTGACCAGTTGGTATCCAAATAAAATGAATCCCTTCAGCGGAGATTTTATTAAACGCCAGGCAGAAGCAGTTTCGAAATATCAGCCCGTAGATGTCCTTTATGTTGGAAAGTATTTTTCGGAATCCGCTTTGGATAAAACAAAATTCTCCGGTATTGAAAATAAATCTGAAAACCTCAAAGAATCTATTTTATACTATCCGTCTTCGGAAACCGGCGATCATATTATTTCTAAATTCAAATCCCTTTATACCTATTTCGACAATCATATAAAGTTTATCAAAAAGCTTCATGCCCGAAATGACCTTCCGGACCTGGTACACGTTCAGGTAGCCATGAAGGCCGGACTTGTTGCCCTCTATCTAAAATGGAGATATAATATTCCCTATGTAGTCACTGAACACTGGACGGGTTACTATCGTCAGGCGAAGGACAGTTTGTTCAAAAAGTCTTTTATCTTTCGGTTTCTGACACGGTTGATTTTAAAAAATGCATCCGCGTTTCTTCCGGTCAGTGAGGCGCTGGGAAATCAAATCACTCAATACTGGATTCAGATACCGTTTCTAAAAATTCCGAATGTGGTCAATACGCGATTTTTCTACCCGCCGACTATGGAACCGGCAAATCGATTCCGTTTTATTCATATTTCATCGTTGATTGATCAAAAAAATCCGGAAGGCATTATCCGTTCCTTTATTGAGTTAATAAACCTGGGACATCAGGCTGAACTTGTTTTAGTCGGTCCGCTGCGCCCCCGATTAAACAAAATCATATCAATCTGCGGGCTTCCTCCGGATAAAATCCATTGCACCGGTGAAATATCCTATGACCAGGTTGGAATAGAGCTCAGGAAATCCAATGCTATGGTCATGTTCAGTAATTATGAAAACATGCCCTGTGTGCTATTAGAGGCCCTATGTTCGGGCATCCCGGTCATTGCAACTAATGTTGGCGGCATTCCTGAAGTAATTCAGGAAGACAATGGAATATTAATATCTGCAGGGGATGAAAATGAACTACTCGAAGCAATGAAAGAAATGATCCGGAATCATAACAAGTATGATAAAACCAAAATCAGTCAAAAAGCGTCCGCACAGTTTTCTTTTGAAACGGTCGGAAAGAAAATCACCGGCGTATACGATTCCGTCCTGAAAAAGTACAGTTAGCGGTGGTCAATATATTTATTTGCCGGTAAAACTTTCCGGAGAATTTCTATTTGTAATGCATCAGGAGCTGGCGCCTGGCCGGAGGCAAGTGCATCCTGCAGTTGTTCTTCGGTTCGGATGCCAACGACCGCTGAACAAACTGACGGATGCTGTAAAACAAATTGTGTGGCCGTAATAAAAGGGGAGAAGCCGTCTGAAACAGATTTTATCGCGAGCGTTGCTTTCTCAACCTGTTCATCCGAGTAATTTAAGTAGGAAGTCGCTGGTTTTGAAACCAGGAGGCCTTTGGCAATTGTACCCCGGGCAAGAACGGCCACCTGATGGTCATATAAAAATGATAACATGTCTTCTTCGGGTCTGCGGTCAAGCAGGCTGTATTGCATCATCACGCTGATTATGGAAGATCGTTTTACGTACTCCCGGATCACATTCGGGCGAATGGATGAAATGCCATAATAACGGATCTTTCCCGCTGCCTTTAATATTTCAAAGGCCTCAATAATATCATCCATGGGATCATCCATCGTACCGCCATGCAACTGATACAGATCAACATATTCAGTTTGAAGCCGTCTAAGGCTCTGATCAATAGCCGACAGAATATATTTCCGGGTGGGATTCCAGTCCCAGCCCGACCCATCGGTCCTCCATTGATTTCCTACTTTCGTACAGAGCACGATCTGATCTCTTTTTTCTTTAAAAACCTCGCCTAAAAAAGTTTCATTCATTCCCTGGTTATACAAATCAGCCGTATCAAAATAATTAATTCCACCATCCAGCGCCCGGAGTAAAATATTTTCAGACAGCGGATTAGAAATCTCCAGGGACATTGTCCCGAATCCGATCCGGCTTACACTCAAATCTGATTTTCCCAGTTTGCAGTATTCCATCTTTCGAATGTAAACAGGAATTTATTGGAATTGGCGTACTTTTTCTTAACTTTTAATATAAAATTTTATTTATGAAAAAAAATATCGCTTTATTTACCTTGCTCATATCGAGTTTAATTTCTGTCAGACTATCTGCCCAATCCCCGGAAGATATGAAAGCCTTTACAGAATATATGACGCCGGGACCCATTCAACAAATGATGGCCAAGTCGACCGGGGCCTGGAGCGCAGTCGTTACCATGTGGACTCAGGAAGGCGCACCACCAATGACCTATGCAATGGAAACCAGCTATGACATGATCCTGGGCGGCCGGTATATGAGAGAATCCGACAAGGGTACTATGTTCAATATGCCATTTGAAGGAATCGGTGTAACCGGGTACGACAATGCGAAGAAAATGTTTGTCAGCAGTTGGGTTGACAATATGGGAACGGGTATCATTTTTTTGGAGGGTACCTGGGATGCGGCTTCCAGTAGTATTAATTATAACGGCAAAAGCACCGATCCATTAACAAAAAGAGATATTCCCACGCGGGAGACAGTCAAATTTGTGGACGATAATCACCAGGTGACGGAGATGTATTTTACAGAAAAAGGAAAAGAATTCAAGGGAATGGAAATAAAATATACGAGGAAGTAATTCACATCGGCACATTGGCACATTGGCACATTGGCACATTGGCACATTAAAACCCACCGCCCTGGCCTTGGGTTTTTTTCGTACCTTCGCGGCTCCTCAAAAATGAAGGATCGCGCATGAAGAACATCCGGAATTTCTGCATTATCGCCCATATTGATCATGGTAAATCTACCCTGGCCGACCGCCTGTTGCAAATCACCCATACCATCAGTGATCGCGAAATGAAGGAACAGGTTCTGGACGATATGGACCTGGAGCGCGAGAAAGGAATTACCATAAAAAGCCATGCGATCCAGATTAACTATACGTATAAAAACCAGGAATACATTTTAAACCTTATTGACACCCCCGGACACGTGGATTTCAGCTATGAAGTGAGCCGGGCACTGGCTGCCTGCGAAGGAGTCCTTTTGCTGGTCGACGCCTCCCAGGGAATCCAGGCACAAACCATTTCCAATCTTTATCTCGCTATAGAAAACGACCTCGAAATTATACCCATCATCAATAAGATTGATATGGACGGAGCCATGGTGGAAGAGGTGACGGATCAGATCATTGAACTCATCGGTTGCAAAAAAGAAACCATCCTGCTTGCCAGCGCCAGAACAGGGCTCGGCGTGGACGCCATCCTGGAAGCTATTGTAGAACGGATACCGCCTCCAGAGGGAAATCCTGATATCCCTTTACAGGCCCTGATATTCGATAGTGTTTTTAATTCATTCCGCGGTATCATCGTGTATTACAGGATCCTCAATGGTGTTTTAAAAAAGGGGGATAAAATAAGATTCGTATCTACGGAACGGGAATATTTTGCGGATGAAGTCGGCATACTCAAACTTGGACTGGTGCCTAAACCGGAGGTGAGCGCAGGCGATGTTGGATATATTATTACGGGTATCAAAAATGCCAAAGAAGTAAAAGTGGGGGATACCATCACCCTGAGTTCCAATCCCAATCCACAAATGATTCGGGGTTTTCAGGAAGTGAAACCCATGGTTTTCGCCGGAATTTTTCCGGTCCTGACCGAAGATTTTGAGGAGTTACGCGATTGCATGGATAAACTCCAGCTCAACGATGCTTCACTGACCTACGAACTTGAAACTTCCCAGGCGCTTGGATTTGGCTTCCGCTGCGGATTCCTGGGCATGTTGCACATGGAAATTATCCAGGAAAGACTGGAAAGGGAGTTCAATCAGACCGTCATTACTACGGTTCCCAATGTAAGTTTCATCGCTTATTCAACCAACGGAGAAACCATCATGGTGAATAATCCGGCTGAAATGCCCGATCCGACCCGGACGGAACGGATCGAAGAACCCTATATCAATGCACAGATCATTACCAAACCGGAATATATCGGTAATATCATTACTTTATGTTTAGGTAAACGCGGAAATCTACTGAATCAGAATTATTTAACTCCGACCAGAGTAGAATTACATTTTGAAATGCCATTGACAGAGATCGTATTTGATTTCTATGATAAGCTAAAAAGTCAGACACGCGGCTACGCGTCTTTCGATTATCATCCCATTGGATATCGCGATAGTGATATTGCCAAAATGGATATATTATTGAATGGCGAGAAAGTAGATGCCCTGAGCGCCCTGATCCATCGCAGCCGGGCAACGGATTTCGGTCGAAAGCTATGTGAAAAATTAAAAGAACTATTGCCCCGCCAGCAATTTCAAATCGCCATCCAGGCGGCCATCGGTTCAAAAGTCATCGCCCGGGAAACCATCAGCGCTTTGAGAAAGGACGTCACGGCCAAATGCTACGGCGGCGATATCTCCCGTAAAAGAAAACTGCTCGAGAAACAAAAAGAAGGAAAGAAACGTATGCGACAGGTGGGTAATGTTGAAATTCCGCAAGAAGCGTTTTTGGCTGTTTTGAAGCTTGATGAATAATAGAAAGTTTCCGGTTTTCACAATGTGAAAAATGTGTAATTGTGAATAAGGCCAGCAAATAATTATTTTTGAGAATTATGGACTCGGCGCCTTCTTTTTATTTTTCTCCGACTGCTGCTTCAAAAGCTCCTCATCAATTCCCCCTGCGTCGTTTAGGATTTTCTTTTCTGCCGGAAACTGGCCATCCTGTATACTGGTGTTAAATACTTTATTCACGTGCAGCCACTGGCCGTTCTTCCAAACGAATCCTTCATAATCACCATCCGGAACATAGGTTTCCTTACGGTTCGGTTCTTCCGATTCCGAAATCAGGTGATCATAGATGATCATATCCAGGGAAGAATCATAATTGAAGGTTGTAGTAGCTTCTTTTTTGTACTCCAGATAAAACCGTTGGATCTGGGTCTTGGATGCTTTGGCAGAGTCATTTTTAAATGAAAAATAGGGGCCGCCAAATACGGGTTGTCCCTGCTCGTTAAAAGTGAGTACGTCCATCCATTTCTTGTTGCTGTTGATGGTGAAATCGTCAAATCCCAGCAGCGTATACGTATTTTTGCCATTCACATTTTTCTGAATGATTCGGTAATAAATTGCACCGATCCAGTTATTGGCACCACGCACGGAATCAGCCGGTTTTTTGGTAAACATGGAAACATCGTGTAATGGAAAAAGCTTCAATGAACCATCAGCAGTCCGCATCTGGATCGCACCCCGCTGAAGGAAAACATATACGTCCTTTTTTATCTGCCAGGTAAAAATCCTGAAACTGCTATCCGGCGCGTACAATTTCGAAATGGTCTGGAGGGAATCAAATGGAAAATAAAAGGAGTTGGGAATTTTTAATGACCTGACCAGCATGCGAATGAAAAAACTGTCTGCCCTGAAACGCTGATCCGGTTCAGGCGCGTTGATAATATTGTAGGCAAATTTCGATAGTGAATCCTGTTGTTTTTCGAGCTGCAATTCGTCTTTTGCATCGGGATGAGTCCGGTGAACCGTCTGCCCGCTTACTTCCAGAGAGACCAGGCAGGTCGCCCAAAGAAGGAAAAATAAATATTTTTTCAGGGTCATGGATAAAATTTAAAGAATCTGATCACAATTTACAAGTAAGATCAGGAACTCTCCGGAAACGCATCATTTCTTTCAAAATTTTATGATTTTCGCAAAGCCCGGGCAAATCCATCCAGGTCAGAAAAATGCAGGTCAATGCTGTTATTTAGTAATTCAACCCCCGGATTGGTCGTTTTCAGAAAAACGGTTTTCATACCCGCGTTTTTACCAAAAAGCATGTCACTCACATTATTCCCGATCATCAGGGATTTTTCTAAGTCAATTTCCGGAAAGTCGCGGACCGCCTGGAATGCCATTCCCGGATTTGGTTTTCGGCAGGGACTGGATACCTCCTCATCCACACAAAAATAAATCTGATCAATTTTGCCTCCTTTTTCCTTCAGCTGCCAGACCATATTTTTATGAATATCCTCCAGGTCATCCAGGGTCATTATCTTTTTGCTAATGCCACGCTGGTTGGTTGCCAGAATGAGGCGCTGAAATCTTGTATTAAAATAGGCAATATTTTCAGGAGCCTGCGGATAGAAAACAAATTCATCCCAGTTCCGGACGTAGGTTCCCGGATTTTCATAATTGATCACCCCATCGCGGTCCAAAAAGAGCGTCCAGGTTTTATCGATGTGGGAAAGATTGAACATTGCAATAATTGTTAATTGTCAATTGTTTATGGTTAACGCTGAAATGTTTCAGCATTTAAAATTGCTAAGCGCCGTTTTCGAAAATTCCAATGACAATTGACAATTAACAATTAACAATTGCTTTTGGCAATTCTGTCTGCGCCCTGGTATAGTCCTCCGGAATACCAATGTCTATAAAATAGGCGTTGGAAATCAAACCCAGAATTTGCCCTCCGCTGCACATCTTTTCAAGATAATCCTTCTCAAATGAAAATACAGGCGGAAAGGATTTCTGGAGAAAGGGGGCAACGGACAGCGCATATACGCCACCGTTAATCAAGCCGGCGTCGCGGTATTCTTTTTCGCTGAAACCGGTGACGAACTGCTGGTCGATGCTTACCACTCCATAACGGTCGAATGCCGTCATCGGTTTTAGAGCCAGCGTGCAGGCCGCTTTTCTTAACTCGTGAATGATGGCAAGATTTGAAAAGGAAATACCAAAGAAAGTATCGGCATTCAGTATTATCGCATCAGCGTTTGAAACCTGGTTACACGCTTTATGTATCGCACCGCCCGTACCCAGTGGTTGATCTTCGACCGAAAAACTATAGGCATCAGCGGATAAATAACCCTTTACAAAGGCTTCAATCTGTTCCGTTTTATACCCCAGGGCAAATATGAACTTGTTGATCCCTTCTTTTCTGGCATAATCCAACAAATAAGCCAGGAATGGCTTTCCGGCTATGGGAGCCAGACTCTTGGGAAGATCTGTCACAACAGATTGTAAACGCGTACCGAGACCGCCAGCCAGAACAATTGCCTCGGTAATCATGCGTATTCAGGATTTAAAATATTCTTTTTCGACTAACTCACAAACGATATGACCCAGTAAAATATGCGACTCCTGTATCCTCGGTGTGTCTTTGGATGGAATATTGAAAAGCCAGTCGGAAAGGGGTTTCATTTTGCCACCGCTCTCACCGGTAAAACCAACCGTGATCACCTTTTTTTCACGTGCCACTTCGAATGCTTTGACAATATTCCCGGAATTGCCGGAAGTTGATAGTCCGATCAGGATGTCGCCCGGATGGGCGATACCGCGAATCAAACGTGCATAGATTTCATCATAGCTATAATCGTTCGCGACCGCCGTGAGATAAGACGTATTACAATGGAGGGCCTCTGCCGGCAGCGCCATCCGGTCGGCATAAAATCTTCCCGAAAATTCGGCCGCCAGATGCTGCGCATCCGCCGCACTACCACCATTTCCGGCAAAGTACACACGGTTTCCTTCTTTAAAGGACTTCACAATAACTTCCACCACCCTTTGCGTTGTTTTCAGCATGGCTTCATCCAATAATATTTTTTGTTTTACGGAAATGGAAGCACTGATAATTTTTTTGATTTGATCGATCATATCATATTTTTAAATGGTCCAGGTCGTCAGACCGTGATCCACAAACTGGAAGGTTTTACAGTGGCCGCCAAATTCACTGAGTTTTGCCATCACCTGAAATTTGGTATTGGCCGGACAATAGAATATCATGAAGCCGCCGCCTCCGGCGCCGGATATTTTGCCCCCTGTTGCACCCGCTGATTTTGCTGCGAGGTAGATTTCTTCCATCCGGTCGTTGGAAATGCCCTCTGCCATGCGTCTTTTTTGTTGAAAACCGAAATCCAGGATCTCACCAATTTCATGCAGTCTTCCTTTCAGCAGGGCTTCCTTCATTCTAAGGGATTGTTGTTTCAACTGATGCATAGCTTCAATGGATGCACTTTTCTTATCCAGCACATTCTGGCTCTGTTGTGTAATGATCCGGGCAGACTCCCTGCTCGTCGCGGTATAATAGAGCAGGAGATTATTTTCGAGTTCAAATAAATATTGTTGTTTTACGCGGAGGGGATTCACGATCACTTTATCTTCTCCAAAAAATTCCATGTAGTTCACTCCGCCAAAAGTAGCCGCGTACTGGTCCTGTTTGCCTCCGGCCATTTTCAGATCCTTACGTTCAATTTCATAAGCCAGGTGGGCGATATCATATTCTCCTAACGGCAGTTTCAACATTTCGGCAAATGCGCCCACGATCGCCACGACGAGGGTGGAAGAAGTACCCAGTCCCGAGCCGGCAGGCGCATCCACGAAAGTGGACAATTTAAAACCGGCAGGCATACCGGAATATTGTTTGCGTATCCGGTCGTAAACACCTTTATGAAGATCCAGAACCCCGTTAAATTCAATAGGAGAGTCTTTTTGAATGATCTGTTTTGTTTTGTAATCGATGGATTCAAAATGAACTTCTTCCAGATCGGTGATTTCAATATTGGCATAAGCGTATAACGAAACAGTGGCATTGAGAATGGCGCCGCCATAAAGATCGCTGTAAGGGCTTACATCCGTGCCTCCGCCGGCCAGTCCGATGCGCAGGGGTGCTTTACTTCTGTATATCATGGGATAAGCCAAGAATGGTATTTACCAGGTTTTTCCAGGAATATTTTTTCTTTTCTGTACGAAGATGAGGAATAAAAAATTCTTCTCCTAATTCATAGAAACGCAGAATGGCTCTGGCCAGCGAAGCGGGTTCCGGTTCGGTAACCAGGCCGGTTTCTTCATGTAAAACCTGCTCCGCAAAACTTCCCACATTGGATACAATCATGGGCTTTTCAAAATGATACGCCAGCGGCGTCACACCGCTTTGCGTCGCGTGCCGGTAGGGCTGGATCACCGCATCCGCTGCGCACAAATAGTATTGCACTTCCCCATCCGGTATAAAATCAGTTTTAAGCATGAGCCGGTCTCCGATTTTCAATTCTTCGATCAGTTGCTTATACAGGTTACTGTCCTCATAAAATTCGCCGGCAACCAGCAGCCGGATACCCGATTCTTTTATGGCCGGTTCGGCCATGGCCCTGAGCAGGATATCAAGGCCCTTATATTTTCTGATAAATCCGAAAAATAAAATAATTTTTTCGCGGTTGCCGATAGTCAATTGCAGTTTTTCATTCAGATATTTTCTTGCAGATTCTTTCGGAATGATTTCGCCGAAATTATCATAAAGCGGATGGATTACCCGTTTGGCGGGTTTGGTTTTTTCAAACAAACGCAGATCGTGCATCACCGCATCACTCATGGTAACAAAAGCATCACAGCTTTTCAGAAAATACTTTGTGAACGGACGGTCCCCCGCCCGTTTTTCATGCGGCAATACATTGTCAGTAATCGCAACGATTTTTGTTTTACCGTTTTTATGCGCCTTCCTCAAAATTGTGCCCAGCGCGGGTCCCATAAAAGGCAGCCAATACCGTACGACAATCAGGTCGGGCGACTCTTTTTTCAAACGACGACCCGTCAACAACCAGTTGAACGGATTTATGGAATTAATGACTGAAAGTATTTCAATACCTGGCGGCGGCGGATCCGAGGAATATTGCGTAGTGCCCGGGAAAAGAAATCCCGGATATTGCAGAGAGAAAGAATAAATGGAACAGAGATGACCTTCTTCGATAAATGCCCTGCACAGACGCTGGTCAAAACTGGCGAGCCCGCCGCGCAAGGGCCAGGCCGGTCCCATGACAATCACTTTCATAAACCCAATCTCTTTTCTACGAGGTATGCGTTCCGGTTGGGATCATTCCGGGATATCATTTCAGCGATGAATCCGGTCACAAAAAGTTGCGTACCGAGTATCATGGCCACCAAGGCAACAAAAAACAAGGGTCGTTGCGTAAAGCCGGTTCTGTCAAAAAAGATTTTTGAAATAGCCAGATAGAAGGAGACGATGAAACCAAACAGAAAGCAGAATATTCCCCAGGACCCAAACAAATGCATGGGTCTTTTGCCATATTTACCAACGAATAAAATGGACGCCAGATCCAGTCCGCCGGTAATCAGCCGGCCAACTCCGAATTTGGAGATCCCGTATTTCCGGGCGTGGTGCTGCACCACTTTTTCACCTATTTTATTAAAGCCTGACCATTTGGCAATCAAAGGAATATAGCGGTGCATCTCACCATATACTTCAATACTCTTTACGACTTGGGAACGATATGATTTCAGCCCGCAGTTAAAATCATGCAGTTTGATTTTGGATACTTTGGACGTAACCCAGTTAAAGAAACGGGATGGTAGTGTTTTGGACCAAGGATCGTGGCGCACTTTTTTCCATCCGCTCACCAGGTCGAACCCGCCTTCGGAGATCATTTGATAAAGTACCGGTATTTCATCCGGACTGTCCTGCAGGTCGGCATCCATGGTGATCACCACATTACCCCGGCTTGCCCTGAAGCCTTCATTGAGGGCGGCGGACTTTCCATAGTTCCGCTGAAAACGGATTCCCTTGATACAGTCATTTTTTGCACGCAACGATTCGATAACATCCCAGGAACCATCGGTGCTTCCGTCATCTACAAGAATCACTTCATAGGTATAGCCCTGCGCCTCCGTTACGCGTGCGATCCAGGCGGTCAGTTCGGGAAGAGATTCTTCTTCATTTAAAAGCGGTACAATAACGGACAGGTCCATGCTGATTATAACTTGGGTTCTTCTTTAATTTTTTCGACTGCAGGCTTTGACTTACGCAAAATGGATGCAAAGATTAATCCGAAAACGCTTCCCAGAATAACAGAAGCTGCATATCCTTTTACAAGGCCCGTTGGTTTCACCATGTTAACCAGCGAATCGACCCCTTCCATTTTTATCTTCATCTGTTCTTCCGGCAGATTTAATTTTTGAAAATAGGCAAGGGAACCGGTTTTAAAATTATTCAGGAAATGCGGATTTATGTATTTTAAATAAATGATATTAAATAAAACAAAAAAAAGCTCCGTGATCAGGATAGTAATGAATATGGATTGAAATATTTCCTTGAAATCAGCGTAACCCCCCAATTCCTTTTTCCTGGCAATCCCCGTCATCAGGTACATGAATAAAATAATAAAGAAGTATGAAAGAAGCGCAAATAAAAACAAAGAAGGGGGAGTGGCTGAGAAAAATTGATATCGCAAAAAAAGCAAAACGGCATAGAGCAACCCGGTTATCAAACCGAATCTAATACCCGTGCCATATTTGGAAATTGAATTCATGGAAATGAATTATGCATTTTACTGTAACGGATATCCATTTCATCCACTTTTATGGTTTGTTCGAAAAATCATCGGATTCTCTTTTTTTAGTAAACGCAGCACCCAGCAGCGATGCGATGGTTCCAAAAAAAAGTGTAGCCAGAAAAGCAAATATGCTGATCGGCACCGGCTGCATAAATTTCTTTGTAAAGGCCATCCCCTGGTCAATCTGGTCCTCCGAAAGGTTGCCTTTTGCTTCCATGGACGCCCTGGCCTGTTGAAGAGCCTGTTCGGTAAATTCCGGAAATATTACATAAAAGGAAAGTAGCGTATATACGATCATTAGAACAGAAACGAAAAGGGATATCTTAAAACCATATCCAAATACTTTTCCAAAAGTTACCTCACCGGTTTGCTGTTTCCCATATTGAATACAAAAAATAATAATAACGGCCACCTGAATGATAGTAGGCAGCCATTTAAACCAGGTTGTGAATTGGAGATGAGCAAATCCTCCAATCAGGCTTACCACCATTAAAATCAAAGAAAGAATAAGCGCTTTAACGATTACGTCAGAAGATTTCTTTTTCATATCAGCTGTTTTATATGGTTAGTGAATCAAATGTAATTTCCCTTTTGTAAATGATCCGAGCGCTCTGCCGGTAAATATTTTTTTATTAAAGGCTGAATTTTTGGATTTAGACGCCGATTGGCTCAGGTCAAATTCCCATTGAGCATCGGTGTTGAACAAGGTAAGACTGGCTACGCTTCCTTTTTCTATTGTACAGGGATCGAGATTAAATATTCTGCGTGCATTCCCACCAAACAATGCATATATTTTCTCAGTCGATAAATCCGGAAACAAGGTTTGTACAACCGCATAGGATGTTTCAAGTCCTGTCATCCCGTATTTTGCATTTTCGAATTCCAGGATCTTGCTGTCGTATTCGTGTGGCATATGATGTGAAGCTATGCATTCAATGGTTCCCTCCAGGAGAGCCTGTTTTAATTGCGAAACGTCGGTTTTGGGCCGGAGAGGAGGATAGACTTTCAGATTCGTATCATAATCTACCAGGGCATCGTCGCTGAAGAAAAGATGGTAGGGTGTAACGGAACAGCTAATGTCAATTCCGGAGTCTTTTCCGCGCCGGATATATTCTATGGATTTGGGAGAGGTGACCCCCGTAAAATGAATGCGGGAGCCGGTATACCTGGCTAGTTTAATGTCCCGGGCTATGATGAGTTCTTCCGACATCATCGGCTTTCCCGGCAGGCCCAGTTGCGTGGAAATAATGCCTTCATGGATCAACCCGTTGGGTGAAATACTGGTATCATCCGGGATCTGGATGAGAACACCATTAAAGGCCTTTATATACTGCAGGGCCTTTACAAGCACGCCGGAGGACTGAACCGGGTGCAGACCATCAGAAAAAGCCACCGCCCCGCTGTTTTTCATATCATACATTTCAGCGAGGTGACGGCCATCCAGGTTTTTGGTGATGGCACCAATGGCATGAATTGTGACTGGTAAACTTCCGTTGCGGTTACGGATGAACTCCACCTGCGATTTATTGTCTATGACCGGTTGTGTATCGGGGATCAGAAAAACATCCGTAAATCCTCCCGCTGCAGCCGCTGCGGCGCCCGTTTCAAGCGTTTCCTTGAACTCATAACCAGGGTCAGCAAAATTGGAGAATATGTCTACCCAACCCGGACTTGCCTGAACACCCTTCTGGTCAAAAACCTGGTCCGCGTTTTCCGAAATGTTGGGTGCGATCTCGCGGATATTGCCGTTTTCGATTAAAATATCCTGGATGGTTCCGTGATGGGAAGAGAGGGGGTCAGTTATGCAAGCCTGTTTTATTATCAGCTTCATCTAGAAGGAATTGCGCGAAGATAAGGTTTACCGATGAATTCATTTTCGGGCAAGAATTTTTTATCATAGATTTGCCGTCCCCTGAAGGAGAATTTGGGAATTCGGGAATTCGGGAATTCGGGAATTCGGGACGTAGCGCAGCCCGGTAGCGCGTTTGCATGGGGTGCAAGAGGCCGCTGGTTCGAATCCAGTCGTCCCGACCAGGAGAAATAGAAAGCCTTCATAAATATGAAGGCTTTGTCTTTTTTATCTTACCAGATATCGTCGCCAAAATCCGGAAAGAATATTCTTATTCTGTTCTTAAACTTACTTTGCCAGTAGAAGCTCATTCTGAGCGAAGGCTGGTAATAGGGTTTGCAATGGCAGCCTTTACGGCCTGAAAGCTTACTGTTGCCAAAGCAATGAATAAAGCCATAAAACCCGCTAAGGGAAATAGCCACCAGCTAACTTCTGTTTTATATGCAAAACCCTGCAGCCACTTGTTCATTGCCAACCAGGCAATGGGAGTGGCAATTACAAATGCTATAAAAACCAATAATAAAAAATCCCCTGAAAGCAAAGCCACAATGCTGGTAACAGGCGCGCCAACTACCTTGCGTATCCCAATCTCTCTGGTGCGTTGCTCTGCCATAAACATGGAAAGCCCGAACAATCCCATACAGGAAATGAAAATGGCGAGAGATGCAAATAGGTTTGCAAGAGCACCCACCAACATTTCGCTTTGATATTGTTGCTTAAAATGATCATCGGCAAAAATGTAGTCGAACGGATATTTCGGATTGAATTTTTTCCATGCCGTTTCTAAAGTTGATAGTACCTGTTTTGTGCTGCCAGCCTGACTTCGTATCACGGCAATACCCTGTTCCATTGTTGGCTGAAGGCTAAAAAACATAGGTGCAATGGGGTCGTGAAGAGAACTTGAATGAAAATCTTTTATCAGTCCGATAATTTTACCTCTTGTTTGCTGATGAGAAAACATTTGGCCGACGGGATGTGGCATCTTCATCAATTTTGCAGCTGTTTCATTGATCATAAAATTAGCCGTATCTGTACCGAAAGATGGAGAAAAATCGCGGCCTTCAGCCAATTCTATTTTCATCGTTTTGATAAAACCATAGCTGACATCCAACTCCTTCATACCTGTTTTATCTCCGGGTGGCTTTCCATTCCAGTTTATATTGTCTGACCACCAGCCCACGTTGGTTGGCAAAGAAGAGCATTGTGAAATACTTTCAATATTTCCTGATGCGATGATATCATTTTTAAATCCATTATAATTTTTTCCAAGATCACCTTCTAATGGAACATAAATAATATTATTCCGGTCCAAACCGAGATTTTTTGTCTGCACGTAATTCATTTGCTTATATATAATAGCCGTACACGCAATTAAAATTATAGAAAGGGAAAACTGAAAAACAACCAACCCCTTGCGAAAAACGGCATCGTTGTTCTTGAACTTAAGCGACCCCTTTAAAATATGGATCGGATTCAGATTTGATAAAAACAATGCAGGATAGCTGCCTGCAATGAAACCGGTAATACAGGTTAAGCATAACAAAGAAATGATCAGGAAAGGGTTGTTCAGTTGAAGCACAAGCTGTTTTCCCGTAAGCGAGTTTAGCGAAGGCAATAATAAATATACGAATGCGACAGCAACAATTACTGCAAGGAAAGTCGTAAACATCGCCTCCGCTAAAAACTGACGAAACAACAATCCCTTTGCAGCACCAACAACCTTTCTAACCCCTACTTCTTTTGCCCTTTTTACGCTTCTCGCCGTTGCCAGGTTAACAAAATTAACACAGGCTATCAGTAAAATAAAAACGGCAATGATGGAAAACAATCTCACATATTCAATTCTTCCACCGTCTGCAACACCCTTTGTAAAAGTAGAATAGAGATACATGTCCCCATACGGCTGCAGCGAAAGCGTTTTATCGTCCACGGTTTTATCCTGTAACGTGAGAAAGTGTTTGATTTTGACGTTTACTCGGTCTGCTGAAGCATCTGCATGAAGCATGATAAAAGTAGGCGGTCCATAATGACCCCAACCCGCGACCATCCATTGGTTGTCTTCAAAACAATGTTGAATGGGAAGAATGAAATCAAATTTTATGGATGAGTTTTCGGGAACATTTGCAACTATTCCGCTTACTATATAATCCCTTTTATCATCTATCCTGATGGTTTTGCCAACCGGGTTAATTTTTGGAAAATATTTTTTCGCCAGCTTTTGTGAGATGACAATATTATCGGGAGAAGCCAAAACTGTTTTTACATTCCCCTGTAATAAGGGAAAACTAAACATCATAAAAAAATCAGCACCAGCATACCGGCCTTTCTCTTTACCAATTTTTTGACCCACCGTAAACAACATATCATTGTCCCATACAACCATAACCGAATGGGTTATTTCCGGAATCTGTTTTTTCAAAGCTTCGGGCAATAATCCGGGGGTTGCATCCATTGTATTGGATATGCTTCCGTCCTTGTTTTCATCATTCAGCATCACCCGGTATAGCCGGCTCGCATTCGTATGAAAATTATCATACCTTCTTTCATCCCGGACCCATAAATAAATAAAAAGGGTGCAGGCAATCCCAAGACCCAATCCAAGAATATTGATGACTGAAAAAACTTTATTCCTCATAAGATTTCTCCAGGCCGTTTTAAAATAATTCCGAATCATGCTGTCCGTTTGATTTGTTCAATGAATGGTTTAATATACCTGTCAATCATTCCGTTCGTAAACTCCTTATGGGGTTGGCTATGGCCACTTTGATTGCCTGAAAGCTTACAGTGACTAATGCGATAGCGAGCGAAGAAACACCGGCCAGGGCAAATATCCACCAGTGAATAGTTGTGCGGTATTGATAGTCCTGCAACCAGTTATGCATGGCCCACCACGAAACCGGAAATGCTATGATGCAGGACATGGCGACCAATTTCAGGAATTCCTTTGAGAGTAAACCTGCGAGTCCCTGCGCAGAAGCACCCAATACCTTGCGTATGCCGATTTCTTTTCTACGGCGCTCAGCGGTATATGCTGCAAGGCCAAATAAGCCCAGGCAGGAAATGAAAATGGCCAGTACCGAAAATATCCCAGCCAGATTCCCAATCAGCGTTTCAGTGGAAAATAATTGATTAAATTCTTCATCCAGAAATTTATATTCGAAAGGATAAGCCGGATTATTGGCCTTAAATATGGCTTCCGTTTTTGACAGCGCTTCTGTCAGATCAGCATTCGGCTTTATGCGAATAGTTAGTACGGTGGCAGGTTTCGGATTACAGATGAGGATCAACGGCGAACCGGCAGCATATACATCATTGTATACGATATCTTTTATAATTCCTGCAATCTGCAAATTCGTTGAATTGATGGAGATGAGTCCGCCGGGTTTGCCTTCCTTCCCCATGAGTTTCTTCATGCCTTCATTAATAATTACATGATTACTGTCGACACCCGGAGTCTGGTAAAAATCTCTGCCTTCGATTAGCTTCATATGCAAAAGAGAAAGATATCCGGGGCTTACCAGATTCGAGTGAATGGTAACTTTGTTGTTAAGATCTTTCCCGGGCCAGGTAAAACCGTCGGTATAACTGTAAACATGCAACGGATCGTGAAGGCTCATGGCAGCATTTTCTATCAATCCGGTAGCCTTCAATTGAGCGAGCACGGAACTAAAATGCTTTTTTACATCCCCCTGCAAATCCATAATAATAAGCCTGTCTTTATCATAACCCAGATCCCGTTGTTTAATATGTTGTATCTGCTGGTAGATAATCGCAGTACAAATTATAAGTATGATGGAAACCGCAAATTGGCTGATCACCAAACCCTTTCTGATAAAAATTACTCCGGATCCTGTCTTTATTTTAATCCCTTTCAATACTTTGATCGGATTAAAGGAAGACA
>Ga0209863_10000122_pt1 | contig 47970 bp, 34 predicted proteins | sample OrgsoiDNA2013046_FD_185796 | JGI IMG/M metagenome (GOLD analysis project Ga0209863, IMG submission 185796) | Permafrost soil microbial communities from the Arctic, to analyse light accelerated degradation of dissolved organic matter (DOM) -... | ecosystem: Environmental > Terrestrial > Soil >...
TGAGGGTCCCTTTCTAGACGCGTGAGCGCCGAAGGGCTTCGCCCGGCGGTGCTCTTCGCGGGGGGTCTAAGGGACCCTTTGAGGGTCCCTTTCTAGACGAGGGCCCCGACCCGGGTGCGGATTTCCGTCACCGTGCCGGGGCCCAGCTCCGCGGTCATCCGTCCCAGGATCTCGCTGCGCAGGAGGGTGATCTCGTGCGCCAGCGCCGCGGACGTCACGCGCACGATGAGCGTCGTCCCCGCCAGCCGTTCCGGGCGCGTGCGGGTCCGGAAACCCTCGCCGACGACGCGCGCATAGCATTCGAACACGCGGAACTCGCGCCCGCGGCCCGAGCCGCCCACCCGCGCCAGCACCTCGCCCATCAAGGAGGCGCTGGTCACCGGCGCCTCGGCGGCGGGGCGGGCGGGGCCGCGCGCGCGTGGCCGCGATCCGTAACGCCGCCCGTCTGTTCGCACGCGGCGAGCATACGGGCCGGCTCGCCGTGATCGCAACGCCAAACCGTGCGCTATGATCGCGCCATGTCGCGGCAGATCGTTTCCACGGCGGGCGCCCCCAAAGCCATCGGCCCCTATTCGCAGGCGATCTCGGCGTCGGCCGGGCGGCTACTCTTCTGTTCGGGCCAGATCCCGCTCGATCCCGCCAGTGGCGAGATGGTCGGTGCGGGCGACGTGCGGGCCCAGACCGAACAGGTGCTCGAGAACCTGGGCGCCGTGCTGACCGCCGGCGGCGCGTCGTTTGGATCGGTCGTCAAGACGACGATCTTCCTGCTCGACCTCCAGGACTTCGGTGCCGTCAACGAGATCTACGCGCGCTACTTCCCGGAGAACCCGCCGGCGCGGGCGACCGTTCAGGCCGCCGGTCTGCCGAGAGGTGCCCTGGTCGAGATCGAAGCTACCGCGATGGTCGAAAGCTGAGCGGTCCCGGGCGCGGTGACCGGCGGGAGGGGCACCTCGGCGAGCGCCGCCTTCCAGTCCGCAAAGCGCCCCCCGGCACGGGCCGCGACCGCGGCCGCGCGGCCGGCCGCCAATCCGCCCTGCGCCAGCCGGTACTCGACCCAGGCCCACTTGGGCGAGGTGGGGCGCAGGACGACCCGCCCCTTGACCGCCGCGCGCAGTCGCGCCAGCCGCTCGTCGATGACCTCGATCGCCTCGAACGGCGCACCGTCGAGCGGCGTCTTCCGCTTGGCGACGAAGGGCGCGATGCCGAGGCTCACCCGGGGGGCGATACGCGCCAGCTCCAGGCTGAAGCGCGCCAGCTCGTCGATGTCGGCGGAGGTTTCGCCGGGTAGCCCCAACATCATGTAAAGCTTGAACTGTGTCATCCCATGTGCGCGGCAGAGCTCGGCGGCGCGGAGCAGATGCCGCTCCTTGGTCTTGCGCGCGATGAGGTCACGCATGCGCTCGGAGGCGCCATCGGCGGCCGTCGTGAGCGTCCGGTAACCGCCCCGCTTGAGCAGACCGACGATCTCGTCGTCGAGGCGATCGGCGCGCAGGCTGGAGATGCCGACCTCGCGGCCGCTGTCGACGATGTGGCGAAGGATCTCGGGAAGGCCCGGGTGATCGGTCACGGCCGCACCCACGAGGCCGACCCGTCGGGCGCCCTCGGGGATGAGCGCCTCGACCCGCGCCGGCTCGACCAGACGCATGCCGCCATTGGTCGACCGCCGCATCACGCAGTAGGTGCACCCTCGGTGGCAGCCGCGCTCGGGCTCGATGAGGAACATGTTCGACAGCTCAGTGTGCGGCGTCAGGATCTGCGAGTAGGCCGGCAGCAGGGCGTCGTCGGCGGCGGCCACCGCGGGCGGGTGGGCGCCGTGCACCGACGGGACGTAGAACCCCGGGCGCGCGGCCAACCCGGCGATGAGGGCGCGGCGATCGGGCTCGGCGCGGATGGCGGCCACCAGCTCGACGATGGTCTCTTCCGCCTCGCCCAGCAGCATCACGTCGGCGTACGGCGCGGCCGGAACTGGGTTCGAAAAGGTGAGCGGCCCGCCGATCACGATCAGCGGATACCGGTCGGCGCGGGCGGCGCGCTCGTCGGCAAAGAGCGGGATGCCGGCCAGATCGAGGCAATCGGTGAGGCCCGCCAGCTCGAGCTCATAGGCGAGCGAGAAGGCCACCACCGGAAAATCGCCGACCGGGCGCGCCGATTCGTAGGTGCGCAGCGCCTCGCCGGCCGCCAGCGCCGCACGGGCATCGTCGGGAAGAAAGGCCCGCTCGGCGCTCACGTCGGGCAGAGCGTTCAGCCCGCGGTAGATCGTCTGGAACCCCAGCGACGACATCCCGACAGCGTACGGGCTCGGGTAACAGAGGGCGAAACCGAGGCCGGCCTGCTTGTAAATCGTCCCCACCTCGTCGGCGAGGCGGGCGGCGCGGTCTTCACGAAAATTGGAGGGCATGCGGCGGGAACCCCGAATCATACGGGGAAAACCCCGATCGTGCCTATTCGGCCGCGTGGAGGCCCGGGACGATTGGCGTCGCGTCCGGGTGACCCACCATCTGCAGGCGGTAGAGGCGGGCATAGATGCCGCCTTGGGCCAAAAGCGCCGTGTGCGCGCCTTCCTCGGCGATCCGACCGTGGTGGATGACGACGATGCGCGACGCCCGCTGCACCGTCGTCAGACGGTGGGCGATCACGATCGACGTCCGCCCGCGCTGCAGCTCGCCGATCCCCCGCTCGATCACCCGCTCGGTCTCCGGATCGACGCTGGCGGTGGCCTCGTCGAGGATCAGGATCTCCGGATCGTGGGCCAGCGCCCGGGCGAAGGCGCAGAGCTGCCGCTCGCCGGCAGAGAAATTCGCGCCCCGCTCGATCACCCGGGCGTCGAGCCCCCCGGGCCGCGACGCGATGACCCGGTCGGCGCCCACCCGGCGTGCCGCGGTCCAGATCTGCTCGTCGGTCAGCGTCCCGTCGCCGAGCGCGATGTTCGAACGCAGCGTCCCCGAGAACATGAAGACGTCCTGGCTCACCACCACGATCCGCCGCCGCAGCGCGCGCGGGTCGATCGTCCGGATGTCGGCGCCGCCGACCCGGATCGCCCCGGATTGCACGTCGTAAAGCCGCGGCAGGAGCTTGATGAGGGTCGACTTGCCGGCGCCGGTGGCACCGACCACCGCCAGCGTTTCGCCCGCGGCGATCGACAGTGACACGTCGTTCAGCACCGGCCGGTCGGGGCGATACCCGAAGGTCACGTGATCGAGCTCGATGAGCGGCGCGGCTTCAATCTCGGCGCCGGCGGCCACCGGCACGTTGACAACAACCTTGGCATCCGGCTCGTTCGTGTCGAGGAGCATGAAGACCCGCTCGGCGGCCGCCATCGCCTGCTGCATCACGGTGTATTTGGTCGATAGGTCCCGGATCGGGGCGAAGAACTTGCCGAGGTACTCGACGAACGCGACCAGAATGCCGATCGTGAGCGTCCCGCCCGCGATCCGGCTGCCGCCGTGCCAGAGCAGGCCGGCGACCGCGATCGCCCCCACCGCCTCGACGATCGAATAGAGGGCCGCGTCGGCCGTGATGGCGCGGGAGTTGGCGCGTCGGTAGTCGACGTTGATGACGTCGAACTCTCCATAGACCCGCTCCTCCCGCGCAAACACCTGCACCACCTTGATGCCGGAGAGATGTTCCTGCAGGAAGGCGTTCATGCGCGCCAGCTTGAGGCGGATCTCGCGAAAGGCGTCGCGCACCCAGCGGCGGAAAAAGGCGGCGATCGCGAACAGCACCGGCGCCGAGCCCATCGAGAACAGGGCCAGCCGCCAATCGATGCCGATGATGGCGACCAGGATGAAGCCGAGACGAATGACGTCGCCGAGCAGGCTCACGATCCCCGAGGCGAACATCTCGTTCAGCGCCTCGACGTCGCTGGTCAGACGGGTCATGAGGCGCCCCACCGGCGTCCGATCGAAAAACGCGGCGGACAGCGACAGCACGTGCCGGTGGACGCGCACCCGCAGATCGTTCATCCCGCGCTGGCCGATCACCTGCGTCAGGTAGATCTGCCCGAACGCCGCGCCGTACTGTCCGATCAGCGCGGCGAGATAGAGGAGCCCGATGTGATCGAGGCCAGCCAGACGCTTGACGGCGATGTGCTCGTCGATGGCGCGCTTGAGGAGATACGGTTGCGCGATCTCGCAGAACGAGATCACGGGCAAGAGCGCCACCGCGACAGCCAGCTGCTTCCAGTACGGCCAGACGTAGCTGAATATCCGCCTGAGCAGCGTGCGATCGAGCGCCTTGCCCAGGAGATCCTCGGCGGGCGCTCGGCGGGCGGTGGCGGCCGGCGCGGCGCTCATGCCACCCGCTCGATGGCCAGCGCCTCGGCGGCGAGCTGTTCGCGGTAGAGCGACGCGTAGACCCCGCCGCCGGCCAGCAGCGTGGCGTGTGTCCCGATCTCGGCGAGGCGGCCCCCGTCGAGCACCAGGATCTGATCGGCGTCCTTGACGGCGGCGACCCGGTGCGAAATCAGGATCGAGGTGCGCCCGGCCAGGATCGGCTTGAGGCGGGTCAGGATCTCGCGCTCGGTCTGGGCGTCGACCGAGGAGAGAGAGTCGTCGAGAATCAGGATCTGCGGCGCCGCGCAGAGCGCCCGCGCCAGCGCCACCCGCTGCCGTTGCCCGCCGGAGAGGGTGATGCCCCGCTCACCGACGAGCGTGTCGTAGCCGTCGGGCAGGATCGCGATGTCCGGCGCGAGGCCCGCCGCTTCCGCCGCGCGTCGGATGCGCGCCTCGGCGTCGGGCGCCGCCCCGCGGATTCCAAAACCGATGTTCTCGGCGACCGTGGCGGAGAACAGAAATGCGTCCTGCGGCGCGTAGCCGATCTGGCTGCGCAGCTTTGCCAGCGGGATCTCGGTGACGTCGCGCCCGCCCACCACGATCGCGCCGCCCGCGATCTCCTGCATGCGCACGATCGCGTCGACCAGCGTGGTCTTGCCCGCGCCGGTCGGGCCGACCACCGCCAGCGTCGCGCCCGCGGGTAGCGAAAACGAGACGCCGTCCAGCAGCCGCCGCCCGTCGACGACGACCGACAGACCGCGAACGTCGATCGAGGGGGACCCGATCGTGTGATCGCCGGCTCCAGCCGTATCCGGCGGATCGGCGATCCGCGGTGCCGCCCCGAGAAGCTCCCGCACCCGCACCCAGGCGGCCAGGCCGCGCTGCCAGATCCCGATGATCCAGCCGAGCGCGATGGTCGGCCACGACAGCAGCACCAGGTAGGCGTTGAAGGCGACCAGCCCGCCGACGGTCAGATGCCCCGCGATCACCTCGCGCCCGCCCGCCCAAAGCACGATCAGCGTGCCCGCACCGCCCAGCACCGCGAAGAGCGGCATCAGCGTCCCGCGCGCCCGCACCAGCGCCAGCGATCGGGTCAGGTACCCGTCGTTGAGCTCGCGGAACTTGGCCTCGCGCTCCGGCTCGAGGGTGTAGTGCTTGATGACGGCGATGCCCGCCAGGTCCTCCTGGATCGAGCTCGACATCGTGCCGAGCTGCTCTGCGATGGAGCGGCTGGCCTTGTACATCTTGCGCGAAAATAGACGCGCGCCGGCCAGCAAGACCGGGTAGGGGAGGAGCGCCCACAGGGTCAACCGCGGCGACAGGTGGATCAGCAGCCAGAGCGTCGTCAGATAGACCAGCGCCGTGTTGAACAGGTTGAGCAGCCCCGGCCCGAACAGCATGCGCACCGCGCCCAGATCGTTGGTGAGGCGCGACATCACGTCGCCGGTCGGGTGCGCCCGGAAGAACCCGGCGTCTTGGCGCAGCAGATGGCGGAAGACGTCTCCCCGCAGCTGGTATTCGATGTTGCGGCCCGCGTTGAAGATCAGGATTCGCGACCAGGTCCGGATCAGCGCCTGTCCCACCGCGCAGGCGGCGATCAAGATCGCGTTTCGCACCACCAGCGCGTGCACGGCGTCCGCCCGACCCGCGGCGGCGGCGCGAATCGCGTCGATCGCCCCCTTGATGAGCCAGGGAATCCACAGCGCCAGGGCGTTCGTGGCGGCCAAGCAGACCGCGCCCACCACGATCCCGCTCAGCTCCGGCCGCAGGCGCTCTCGAATCGACAACGAATCCTGGCCCCGTGGCAAGCGCTAAGTATTCACGATTCGGACCAAATCTTCGCGATTGAACCACTTCAGAAGCCGGATCTATATTCGACAGTCTGCGCCGCCCTTGCCTTGGCCCGAGATCCCGATGACCACCACCGTTTCAACCGCGCTCGCCAACTTGCAGCTTCGCCCGGATGATCCCCAGGCGCTGCAGGCGCTGCAGGGGATAAAGCCTGGCAATGGCGCCGGCATCGAGGCCGAAGCGCTCTCGACCGCTCTGTCCGACGCGCGCCGCTGGCACCGCGAGCGCTCGGATTTCGAGCTGTGTCTGCAGCTCATCGATCTGGAGCTGGGATGGACCGCGTCGCCCGGCCGCCGGGCCGACCTGCTGCACGAAAAGGGGCGCCTGCTTTCGGACGAGCTTCTGCGCGACGAAGCCGGACAGGCGGCCGTGCGCCAGGCTCTGGAGGCTGTGGCCGACCACAAGCCGTCGACCGAGTCGCTGGCCCAGATGACGCTGGTGCGCGCGAACTGGGAGCCGATCTCGCGCCGCTACCTGCAGCAGGCCGAGGGGGCCAAGGACGCGGCGCTCGCGTCGAGCCTCTACGGGTCGGTGGGCGAGTTCTACCTCAAGTATCGGCCCGACGGCCCCGAGGGCGAGGCCAATCTCCGCAAGAGCCTCGAGCTGGATCCCACCAACCGCCGCTCGAGCTCGCACCTGGAACGGATGCTGCGCGAGGCCGGGCGCGACGACGAGCTGCTGGCGCTCTTCACCCAGCGGGCCGAGCGCGTCCAGAACCGAGAGGAACGCACGGCCGCATGGGTCGCGGCCGGCGAGCTGTGCGCGCGCCTCAATCGCCCGGCGGAGGCCTTCGCACACTTCCGCAAGGCGCTCGACGCCAACCCGATCGAGCCCCGGGCGCTCCACGCGGTCCGCGCCGCGCTCACCGAGGCCGAGGCCTGGGCCGAGCTCGGCAAGGTGCTGGAGGCGGCCGCGCGCACCAAGCGGGGCGAGCAGGATGTCACGCTGCTGGCCGACCTGGCGACGCTGATCTGGAAGCGCCTCGGGCAGCCGGACATGGCCGAGTCGTTCTTCCGCCGGGTGCGCAAGCTCGATGCGTCGAATCGCACCATGGTCGAGTTCTATCGCGAGTACCACGGCGCGCGGAACGAGCAGCCGCAGCTGCTCGCGATCCTGGCGCAGGCCCAGAAGACCGAGACCGACTCCGAGCGGCGCCTGGCAATGGGGATCGAGATGGCGCGCGCCGCCGAGCAGCGGCCGCAGCACGCCGAGAAAGCGATCGAGATCTGGAAGGGGATCCTGCGCCTGCGGCCCCACCTTCCGGAGGCCGTCGCGTCGCTCCGCCGGCTCTACGCGGCGACCGAGAAATGGAACGCGCTGCTCGAGCTCCTCAAGGACGACCTCGAGGCCGTTCCCGCTACCGACGTCGACGAAAAGATCAACCGGCAGCTCGAGATCGTCGCCATTTATCGAGATCGCTTGAACCTCGACGTGATGGTGGTGAACACCTACCTCAACATCCTGGCGCTCAAGCCCGATCACACGGCCGCGCTGTCGGCCCTGGCCAGTCGGTACGAGACGCAAGGGCGCTACGCCGACCTGGTGCAGATCCTGACCCGCCAGGCCGAAGTGGCGACCGATCCGGGCGCGCGGGTGGCGCTGCACCGGCGGATTGCCGCGCTGTGGGCCGACAAGCTGGGCAAGCACCAGAACGCGGTCGCCAACTTCGAAAAGATCTTCGAGGCCGACCCGACCGACTCCGAAACGGCCACCCGCCTCAAGGATCTCTACGCGAAGAGCCGCGCCTGGCGGCCGCTCATCGAGGTCATCCGCAAGGAGCTCCCGCACCTGGATGCGGCGGGGCGGCGGGCTCGCCTGGTCGAGATGGCGCGGATCGCGGGCGAGCGGCTGAACGACACGCGCGAGGCCATCGCGCTTTACAACCAGGTGCTGGCGATCGAAGAGCGCGACGCCGACGCGCTGGCCGGCCTGGCCACCCTTTACGAGCGCGAGCGGCGCTGGCCGGCGCTGGTCGAGATCCTCGACCGGCAGCGCCTCAACGCCGAGGGCAACGGGGTCGTCGAGCTGGCCTTGCTCGAGCGCCGCGGCACGCTGCTGTACGAGCGGCTCGGCGCCACCACCTCGGCGATCGACGTCTTTCGCCGCATCCAGACCCTCGACCCCAAGAACGCGCGCGCCACCCGCGCCCTGCGCGAGATCTACGCGCAGGCGGGCGACTACACGGCGCTCGAATCGCTGTATGCGGAACAGGGCGCCTACGGCGATCTGTGTGACCAGCTGACTTCGCTGGCCGATCGCACGGCCGACATGGGGGCGCGGACGCGTCTCCTAGAACGGGTGGCCGTGCTGGCGCAGCAGAAGCTCAATCAACCGGAGCGGGCGCTGAAAGCCTACGAGCGGATTCTGGCTACTGACCCGCGCAATCGCCAAGCGGCGCTGGCGCTGGTGCCGCTCTACCGGACGGCGCAGAAGTGGCCCCGCCTGCTCGCGACCTATGAAGTCCTGCTCGGCCGGACGGCGGCCGGTGACGGCGTCGGCCTGGCGGAGCGGCTGGAGCTCCACGCCGAGGCGCGGCGGATCTGCGAGCAGCGCCTGGGTTCGAAGGCGCTGGCTTTTCAGTGGTGCGCGCGTGCCTTCGAGGCGGCTCCCAAGAACGCGGAGGTTCGCACCGACCTCGAGCGCCTGGCCGGCGAGGCCGACGAGTGGGGCGGGCTGGCGGCGCTCTACGAAGCGCGCTTCGCCGCCTCGACCGACACCGAGGAGCGGCTCTGGCTCCTGCGCCGGGTGCTGCGCATCTCGGCGACCCGCCTGTTCCGCCCGCAGGACACCCGCCGCATCGCCGAGCTGATCCTGGCCGAGGTCGGCTATGACGAAGAAGCCGACGGCGCGCTCGAGCAGGTTCTGACCCAGGCCAAGGCCTGGCCCGACCTGGCCAAGTTGCTGCATGCGCGCGCGAACCGCGCTCCCGACATCGCCGAACGGGTCAAGCTGTTGTTACGGATCGCCCAGCTCGAAGAGGAGCGGGTGGCCGATCTGGCGGCGGCGGCGGCCACCTGGACCGCCATCGTCGACGCCGAGCCGAGCAACGAGCGCGCCCGCCGGGCGCTGGTGCGCGTCTCCGAGGCTCGCCAAGATTGGCCGGGCCTCATCGAAGCGCTGCGCCGGGATCTGGCGATCCTCGCCCCCGATGACAACAAGGCCCGCGAAGAGATCTTGCTGCGGATCGGGAACCTCCAGGAGAACCGGCTGCACGATCGCGACGGAACCTTCGCCTCGTACCGGGAAGTGGTGCAGGCCAATCCGCACTCCGCCCCGGCGGTGGCGGGTCTCGAGCGGCTGGTGGCGGCGGGTCATCCGGACGCTGCGGGCGTCGCGCGTCTCACGCTGCCGTTCTACGAGCGCACCGAAAACGCCGCCAAGCTGGCGGCGGCGAACGAGGTTCTGCTGGCGGCGGCCGATACCCGGGGCGAGCAGGTCGAACGGCTCGAGAAACTGCGCGCCCTCTATGGCGGACCGCTCGGCGATCCGGCCGGGGCCTACCGCACCAGCCTGGCGCTCTTCGATATCGACGCCAGCGACGTCGCCAACCGCGTCGCGCTGATCGGGTTTGCCGAGAAGGCCGAGAAGGCCGGCGAGCTGTGCGACAAGCTTCGCGCGGCCTCCGAGGCCACGTCCGACAAGCATCTGCGCCGCGATCTGCTGGTGGTGGTCGCGGAGCTGGAAGAGAAGCGGCTCGGACGCGCCCCCGAAGCGGAGAAGGTCTACGCGCAGATCTTGAAGGCCGAGCCGCTGCACGAGGGGGCCTTCCGCGCGCTGGCGCGGCTGTACCGCGATGGGCAGCACTGGCCCGAGCTGCGCGCGCTGCTGGACATGCGCCAGCTCGCCGCGCTCGACGTGCGCGAGCGCCTAGACCTGCTGGCCCAGATCGCCGACCTCGACGAGTCGGTCCTGAGCGACCCCGACCACGCGCTCGCCGCCTTCGAGAAGATGCTGGAGCTCGATCCGGCCGACCTGCGTGCCCACCGCGCGCTCGATCGGCACTACGCCGCGCGCGAGCGCTGGGGCGATCTCGAGACGCTCCTCGGCACGCGCGTCGGATTCGCGTCGGAGTCCGAGGTGCCGGAGCTAGAGTTCCGGCGCGCGGATCTGCGCGCCGGTCATCTCAATAACGTCGACGGCGCGCTCGATCTCCTGGAGGGGATCGTGCGGACGGCGCCCAGCCACGAGGGGGCGCGTCGGCTGCTCGAAAAGCTGCTGGCGATCCCCGCGCAGCGCCAGCGCGTCGCCAAGATTCTCGAGCCCATCTACGAGTCGAGCGGGGCCTGGGCGCGCCTCACCGCGGTCCTCGAGGTCGAGCGGGAGGCGCTGGAGGGGGCGGAGGCCGCGGCGTTGCTGGCGCGGGTCGCGGACCTCCAGGAGAACCGCCTGCAGGCGCGGGCCTCGGCGCTCGCGACTTGGCGTCAGGTGCTGGCCGTCGATCCGGGACACCCCGACGCGCTGGCCGAGATCGAACGACTCGGCACCACCCTCGAACGTTTCTCCGAGCTGGTCGACGTCTATCAGGAGCTGGCGTTCCGGCGCGACGCCGCGGACATCGGCGGACGGGCGGATCTGCTTTCGCGCGCGGCCAAGCTCTATGCGGGCCGCCTCAACAACCGGCGCGCGGCCATCGACGCCTGGAAGCTGGTCCTGAACCTCGACCAGAACAACCTGCCGACCGCCACGCCCGCGGCGGCCGCGCTCGAATCGCTGTACGCCGAGACCGACGACACCGCCAGCCTGGTCAAGATCCTGCAGCTTCAAACCAGCTGGACCGACGATTCGACGGCGCGCATGCAGATCCTGTTTCGCATCGCGGCTCTGGAGGAGAAGTCGCTCGGCGACAAGGAGGCGGCCGTCGCCACCTTGCGCGCGATCCTGGAGATCGATCCGCAGGAGCGCACCGCGATCGACGCCCTCGATCGGATCTTCGAGGCGGGCGCCAACCACCGGCAGCGGGTCGAGATCCTGCGCAAGCGGATCGACATGGCGGGCGACGCGGCCTCGCGCCAGGAGCTGTGGCGCCGAGTGGCCGGGCTGCTCGAGCACGACGTGGGCGACGTCGATCAGGCGATCGCGGCTTGCGTCAGCATCCTCGACGAGAACCCCGAAGACGATCAGGCGCTGGAGACGCTCGCGCGCCTCTACGAGCAGCAGGGGCGCCACCGCGATCGGCTCGAGATCCTCGATCGCCGGCTGGCTCTGCTCGGTCCGCGCGCCCCCGAGCGCGCCGCGCTGCTGCGCGCGATCGCGGCGCTTTACGAGGGGCCGCTCGGCGATCCCGGCGGCGCGCTCGATCGCTGGCGGGAAGTCTTGCTGCACGCACCCGCCGATCCCGCGGGCGTCGCGGCCCTCGAACGATTTGCCGCCCCCAGCAACGCCGGCGGCATACGCCTGGCGGCCGCGCAGGCGCTGGAGCCGATCTACGAGCGGGGCGGCCGTTTCGCCGAGCTGGCCGGGATCATCCGGATCTACGTGGAGGCCGAAACGGATTCCCGGGCGCGTCTCGGCGAGCTGGTGCGCCTGGCGGCCATCGAGGAGACGCGCCTCGGCGATACGGAGGCGGCGCTCGCCACCACGGCGCTCGCCATTCGCGACGCGCTCACCGAACCGGAGCTGCCGACGCTGCTCGACGCGTACGAACGCCTGGCCGGTCCGAGCCGCCTCGCCGAAGTGACCACCCTGTACCGCGACATCGGCCCCGACGTCCTCGACGAGACGCTCAAGCTTCGCCTCGATCGCACCATCGCGACGGCGGCGGCCGGGCAGGGGGACGCCACCCTGGCGGCCGAATACCACCGGCGCATCCTCGATCGCGTTCCCGACGACGGTGCCGCGCTGGCGGCCCTCGAGAGGATCTACGCCGACGCCGGCGACCACCAGTCGCTCTACGAGATCCTCACCCGACGGGCCGAGCTGGCGCAGGACCTCGGAACCGAAAGGTCGTTGCGCCTCCAGCTGGGCGGGCTCGCCGAAACGGCGCTGGGCCGGCTCGACGACGCCATTGCCGCCTTCGAGCGGGTCCTCGAGATCGCGCCGGCCGACCGCGAGGCGGCGCAGGCCCTCGATCGTCTCTATACCAAGGCGGAGCGCTGGAGCGATCTGACCGTCCTGCTTCAGGACTTGCTCAAGCGCGGGGTGCTGCCCGAGCGCGAGCTGGTGGATCTCCGCTTCCGTCTCGCGCAGATCGAGCACGATCGCCGCGGCGATCGTGAGGTCGCGCTCGAGCATCTCCGCCTGGTCCTGCGCGGCGATCCCGATCATCCGGGCGCGATCGCGATGCTCGAGGGAATGCTGGACGACATCGCCGTTCAGGGCGCCGCCGCCGCGCTTCTCGAGCCGGTCTATGCCGGGCGTCAGGATTGGCCGTCGCTGATCAAGATCGGTGAGATTCGCCTGCTGCAGGTCGAGGAGCCGACCGAGCGGCTCGCCTGGACCAAGCGGATCGCCCGCCTTTACGAAGAGCAACTGGAGGACTTCGACAGCGCGCTCCGCTGGTACGGCAAGGTCTTCCAGGAGGCGCCGACGGAGCGTCTCAGCACCGAACCGCTGCTGCGCCTGGCCGACACGCTCGATCGCTGGCAGGACGCGGCGAGCTTGCTGTCCAACTACCTGGACGGCGAGATCGGCGAGGAGCCCGCCGTGCTCGACATTGTCCGGCGTACCGCCGAGATCTTCGACCTGCGTCTCGGCCGGCGCGCCGAGGCGCAGAAGTATTACCGCCGCCTGTACGACGCGCGCCCCGACGACCGCAGCGTGACCCAGCTCTTCGAGGCCGCCCTCGAACGCTGGGCCGCCTGGGCCGATCTGCGGGAGCTCGTCGACGAACAGGCCGGACGTGCGGTCGAGCCCGCCGCGCGAATCGCGCTCCTGCGTCGCAGCGCCAAGCTGGACGAAGAGCGCCTCGACGATCGCAACCGCGCCATCGGCACCCTGCGCGAAGCCATCGAGGCCGACCCCACCGATCGGGCGACGGCCGCGGAGCTCGAACGCTTGCTCGGGGAGGCGGGACAGTGGCACGACCTCGCCGATCTTCTGACCTCCAGCCTCGACCGGACCGCCGAGGGGGCCGCGCGGGACGCCGCCACGTTGCGCCTGGCGGGAATCCTGGCCGAAAAGCTCGGTGACGCGGGAGGCGCCGTCGATCGCTACGCCGAGATCTTGGCCCGAGCGGCCGCCCCCCGCGACGCGGCCGCCGCCGTCGGCGCGCTGGAGACGCTGGCCCGCGACCCCGATCAGCGCTATCGCGTCGCCGCGATTCTCGAGCCTGTCTATCGGCGCGCCGGCGATCTCGACAAGCTGGTCGGCGCCCTCGGGGCGCAGCTCGATTCGACCGACGATCGCACCGAACGGGTGCGTGTGCTCGGCGAGATGGCCGAGATCCATCAGCGCCTGTCGCGACCCGATCTGGCCTTCGAGGCACGCAGCCGCGCCTGGCTCACCGATGTCGAAAATCCCAAGACCCTGGCCGAGATGGAGAAGCTGGGCCGCGCCTCCGGGCTTCACGCGCCGCTGGTGGCCGCGCTTGCGAAGGGGGCCGTCGAGGCGGTCGATCCCGATCTGCAGGGGCGGCTGTGGGCCAGCTCGGCCGAGCTTCTGGAGACTCCCCTCGGCCGACACGCCGAGGCCATCGAGGCCTGGCGTTCCGCGCTCGAGAAAATGCCGGAAGGCCTGGACGCCTTCTTCGCTCTCGAGCGGTTGCTGTCGGGGGCGGAACGCCCCAGCGAGCTCGTCGAGATCTTGGAGCGGCACCTGGAGGTCGCGGGCGACTTCGAGGAGCGGAAGGCCATCGCCAAGCGAATCGCCGTTCTCTACGAAGATGCGCTCAAGCTGCGCGAGCAGGCGGTGCGCGCCTGGGAGACCGTGCTCGAGATCGACCCGAACGAGACCGAAGCGCTGGAGTCGCTGGCGCAGCTACACCTGGCGGGCGGCGCGTTCCGCGAGCTGGCGGGGGTCTACGCGCGGAAGATCGAGCTCACCGAGCGGGCGGACGAACGGCGCATGCTGTTCATGCAGAGCGCCCACATCTACGAGGACAACCTGAACGAGCCGGACTCGGCGATCGAGCAGCTCCGCTCGCTCCTCGCGGAGACGCCCGGCGACGGCGAGGCCCTCTCCGACCTGGATCGGATCTTCACGCATGAAGGCCGGCAGGCCGACCTGGTCGATGTGCTGGACGCGCGCGCGGCGCGCGCGCAGGCCGGGGCGGGGCGCGACGATATCGCCTTCCGGGCGGCCCGCATCGTCGAGACCGAGCTTTCCGACGTGGAAGGCGCCATCGGGCGCTACCAGCGGATCCTGGACGGGGCGCCTTCCCACGACGGCGCGCGACAGGCCCTTTTCGCGATCGCGCGCGGCGACGACTATCGGCTCTCGGCGGTCGCGGTGCTGGAGCCGAACCGGCGCGCCGCCAAGGCCTGGGACGACGTCGTCGAGCTCACCGAGCTGCGGCTCTCCGTCGAGGACGCCGTCGATCGACGTCTCGCGCTGCTGGCCGAGATCGCCCGCATCGAGGAGATCGAACGGCGCGACATCGGCCAGGCGTTCGGGGCCTGGGCGCGCGCGCTCACCGAGGAGGCGACCGAGGCCGCCCCCCGCCTGGCCCTCGAGCGATTGGCCGCGGCGACTGGCAACTGGACCCGCCTGGCCGAGGTCTACACCGAACGGATGGACGCGACCTTCGACGCGTCCCTGCAGCGCTCTCTCGCGTTGCGGCTGGCGATGCTCTACGAGAACGAGCTTGGCGATCTGGGCCGCGCGGCCGACTTCCTGCGCAAGGCGCAGTCTCTGCCGGGCGAGGAGGCGCCCGTGCTGGCCGCGCTCGAGAAGGTGGTGCGCAAGCTGGGCGACAGTGGCGAGCTGGCGGAGATCCTGGCGCGCGAGGCGGAGGTGGCCAGCGATCCGGCGGAGCAGGCGGACTTCCTGGCGGCCCTCGGTGAGGTCCGCCTGGCCGGGCTCGAGGACGCCGAGGGGGCGCTCACGGCCTACCGCGACGCCATCGAGCGCAACCCCACCCAGCCGCAGGCGCACGCCGCGCTGGCCTCGCTCCTCGACAGGGCCGAGACGCGCGAAGGCGCCCTGGATGTCCTCGAGCCGCTCGCGGAGGCGCGCGGCGACTACCCGCAGCTGGTGGCCCTCTACGAGCGGCGGCTGGAGCTGCGCGACGACCGCGCCGAGCGCGCACACTGGTTGCGAAAGATCGCCGAGGTGGCCGCCGATCAGCTGGCCAGCCCCGAGCGCGCGCTGGAGGCGCTCGGCCGCGCCCTCAAGGAAGAGCCGATGCCGGGCGGCGCGCTCGACGATCTGGAGCGAATCGCGGGTGCTGCCAAGATTCCGGCCGCCGGCGCCGCCAAGATCGAGGCCGCGCTCGCCGAGGCAGATCCCGACGCCGCGCGCGAGCTGGCGCTGCGCGCCGCGCGGCTCTACGCAGAGGCCGGCGACCGGGCCGCATCTGAGCGGCTCTACGCGCGGGTCCTCGACAGCGATCCCGAGAACGCCGACGCGCTGCTGGCCCTGGAAGGGCTCTACCGGACGGCGAAGGATCCCGAGCGTCTGGCGGCGGTGCTCGAGCGGCGCGCGGAGGCCGAGCTGGATCCGCAGGTCCGCCGCGGCTGGCTCATCGAAGCGGCGCGTCTCCACGAACGACGGGGCGCGCTGCCGGCCGCGGTGGCGGCGCTGCAGCGGCTGCGCGCCGCCGACGAGGAGGATCTGGAGGCGCTCACCGAGCTCGGGCGCCTGCACGAGGCCTTGGGCCAGGCGCCCGAGCTCGGCGTGGTGCTGGCCGAGCGCGCGCGGCTGACCGACGATCCGCGGCAGCGGGCGGCGCTGTGGTCACGCGTCGGTGAGCTGCGACTCGGCCTCTTGAACGATCTGGACGGCGCCGCCGACGCCTACCGCGAAGCGCTCGACGGGGCGCCGGACGACGCGCTCGCGCTGTCGGCGCTGGAAGCGATCGAAGATCGCCGGCAGGATTGGTCGACGCTGCAAGAGGTCTTGTTGCGACGCCTGAGCGCGGTGGCCGGCCCCGATCAGGTCGCGGTCTTGCTGAAGCTGGCGCGCAACGCAGAGCAAAAACTGTCCGACATCGATCAGGCGGTCGGATTCCTGCGCCAGCTCCTCGACGTCGACCCGACCAACGGTTTCGGTTACCTCGAGCTCGAGCGAATCCTGCGCGCCAACGACCGCTGGCACGATCTGGTCGACGTCCTCGCTCAGCACGCCGAGATGGAAGGGACGGCCGGCCGGAAGCCGACCGAGCTGGCGCTGCGGGTCGCGATCGCGAACGTGTGGGAGCAGGAGCTGGATTCGCCGGACAGCGCCGCAGAGGCGCTGGAGCGGGTCCTGGAAGTGGCGCCGACCAACGTCGCGGCTCTGCTCTCGCTGTCTCGGCTCCACGAGAAGGCGGAGCGCTGGGACGACGCCGCGGAGGCCCTGGAGCGCGCGGCCGAAAGCGCCACCGCGCTGGCCGAGATTGCCGAAATTCAATTTCGCAACGCCGCGATCCTGCGCACCAAGGGGGCCGATCCCGCCGAGATCGAGACGGCGCTCTTGCGCGCGCTGGATGCCGATCCCGGCCACCGGCCCACGCTGGAGGCGCTAGAGACCATCGCGCGCGACGCGAATGACGAAGAGCGGCTGGCGCACCTGCTGGCGCTGGGCCTCGAGACCGCGGTCGACGACGACGAGCGCAAGCGACGGCTGCGCGAGATCTCCGCGCTCTACAGCGGGCCGCTGGCGCAACCGTCGGCCGCGCTGCCGTACCTCGAACGACTGGTGGCGCTGGATCCGAAGGAGATCGCCGGCCGCGAGCAGCTCGCGTTCGCCCTGTCGGCCGGCGGCCGGGTCGACGAGGCCGCCCGGGTCATCGGCGAGCTCATCACCGAGCTCACCAAGGCCAAGCGCGGCAAAGAGACGGCGCGCTGGTACACCCGGTTGGGGGCGATCGCCGAAGCGCGGGGCGACATCGAAGCGGCGGCCGCCAGCTTCAACGCCGCCTACAAGCTGGATCCGAGCTACCCGGCCACCATCGCCGCGCTGGGGCGTCTGGCCTACCGGCGCAGCGACTTCGACGCGGCCCGAAAGTTTTACCGCTCGCTCTTGTTGCAGAATTTCGACGACGCGACCGCCGGCGTCTCCAAGGCCGAGGTCTACCTGATGCTGGGTCGCATGCACGTCCTCGCCAACGAGATCCCCAAAGCCAAGAACATGTTCGAGCGCGGCCTCGAGATCGACGCGAGCAACGTCGACCTGAAGGCGGCCCTCGCCGGGCTGTCTTGACAGTCGGGATGACGTCTTAGCCGCCTGTCGGGCGCGCATTTATTTCGGGGCGCATCGCTTCTCGGCGCGCTCGGCGGCGCGCGCGAGTAGGGCGTCCGGGCCGGCCGCGGTCTTCTGAAGGGTCGCTTGCCCGGCGCCGGGATCACAGAGGACGCCGAGCGCGTCGATGGCCGCGCCTCGGAAGGGATGGCCGGTATCGCCGGCGAGCGTGACGGCGACCGCCACCGCGTCGGCGCCCCCCAGACGCGCGAGCGCGCGCAGCGTCGCGATCGCGACGCCTTCGACGGCCAGGTCGGCCTCCGATTCGGCGACGATCCGGCGCAGGGCCGTCACCATCTCGGCCGCGGACGCTTGCCCCCCGAGCTCACCGAGGAGGCCGGCGGCCAGCTCGCGCAGCGACGCGTTTTCGGTGCGCCGACCGAGCGTGTGTATGAGAACGACGTGGGCGCGCGGATCTTTGCAGTGCGCGAGGCCGACCAGCGCCGCTCGCCGAACCTCGTCGACGTCGCGCTCGGTGGCGCGGAGCAGAAGATCGCCGGCGCCGTTGAAGCACAGCCGGCCTAGCGCCTCGACCTCGGCGCGGCGGACGAACGGCCACGGCTCCTGCTTGGCGCCGGCGATGAGCGCGGCGGTGGCGCCGGTGTCGGCCTGGTTTCCCAAACCCGCCGCCGCCGTCTCGCGCACCCGCGGATCCTGATCGCCGAGCGCGGCGCGCAGCGCCGGCCGTGGATCGATGGACGGCGCCGCGGCACCGCCAGCTTTCAGGTCGCCGAGCTCGCGCGTCGCCAGGAATCGCAAGACCGGATCGTCCGATCCGGAGCGGAGCCCCACCAGCGCGGCGGGATCTCCGCCCGTTCCCAGCGACCCCAGCGCCATGATCGCGCGGCCGCGCACCTCGAAGGCACGGTCGGACGCGAGCGCGCCACGCAGCGCATCCAGCGTCTGCGCGCGACTTTCGGGCATGCGCTTGACCGCTGCCGGAAACAGACGGACCAGATCGGCGGCCCGGGCGCACGACCGATCATCCTTCTGTTCGGAGGCGGCGAAGGCCGCCAGCACCAGATCCGCCCGCAGGTGGGGCGTCCGGTCGAGGGCCTCGACGATCTCGCCGCGCAACGCGGGCGGTCCGGCGCCGACGGCGGCCAGCAGAGCGGACGCCGCCCGCTCGTCGTCGATGCGACCCAGGATCCGCGCTGCCCGCGCGCGATCGTCGGCGGATGAAGTGGAGGAGGCGAGGCGCTCCGCGAGCGGCGAAACAGCCAGCGCGGGGGCGCGCGCCAGCGCCTCGGCGAGGAGGCGCTCCTCCCGCTCGCTGGCACCGCCCACGGCGGACGCGAGCGCCCGGATCACGATGGGGGTCTTCGGGGAGGGCTCGATCGCCGTGAGCGCCTCGACCAGACATTCGCGCCCCGCCCCCCGGGCGGTGAGGACCGCCTGCGCCGCCGGCAACACGGCCGCCTCGCCGAGACCCACCACCAGCGGCAAGCGCGCGGCGCAATCGGGCGCGGCGGCGAGATCGCTGACCAGCCGGGCCGCCCCGCCGGGTCCGTCCGCCTCCGTGAAGATCGCGAGCTCGCCGATGGCCGTGGTGCCGTAACTCTTGGGGGGCGACGCGCCCGTGCCGTGCGTGACGTCGGAGATGATCACGGTCAGGCACGACGAGGCGATCGGCTTTGGCAGCGCCACCCAGTACGGATCGCGCCAGTGGGCGGCGTCGGCTGCCGGATCGTCGGGAATCTCGACGTCGAAGCGCTGTTCCGGCGCCGGGCCCAGCGCGATCTGCAGCCTACGCACGCGGTTGCCGGCGCGGAGCGCCTGTAGGCTCGCGCCATCACCGGGAAAGATCCGCAGCCCCGATACGGCGTAGCCGCCCGCGGCTGCGCGCGCCGTGAGGAACTCGCCGCGGCCGTCGCTGCCCAACCCCTCGGCCCAGGCGGTCGCCGGATTGCCGTCGTCGAGCTCGACGGGCGGGGTCAACTCGCGTGCGTCGCTGCCGGCGCCCCGCGTGGTCGAGGCGGCGGTCCAATGAAAATCGGTGATCGGGCGTCCCGCGGGCATCGCCGGATCGCCGCGGCGTGCGACCAGCGGATTGGCGCCGCGAGTTGGCAGCGTCAAGATCGGACGGAACCGACCCGAGTCGAAGTCGTAGGCGCGCAAGAAGAGGCGGGGCGGCTGGCCATCGCAGCGGGTGACGCCGGGCGCGGTCTGGTATTCGGTCACGCGATCGGGGGTCGCCTCGACCCAGATCGAGCTCTCGCCGTCGGCGTCGCGCGGGCCGGTGGTGCCGGACCAGACCACGCGCCGCCCGCGCCCTTCGACCTCGCCGATCCAGATCTCTTCACCGGGTGTGCCTCGGATCGGGATCCGCAGCTCCGCCAGGCGGTGACCGGCGACGATCCGATCGCGGAGCGCTGGCGTCCCCCGCCGCAAGGTGGGCGTCTTGGGCGCGAGGCGAACGATCAAGTCGCCGCCGTTCCGGATCTCGAGCGCGCCGCCCGTCCCCGTCGTCAACTGCAGAGCGGACGCCACCGAAGCGGGCGCCGCCAGGGCGGGGCAGGTGCCCAGCGCGATGAGCGCAGCGAATACGCGCATACCTCCGGATAGCATGACATCTGCGCTATATAGAAGCCCCCATGAAGACCGTCGCGGGCACCGTCGCCATTTTGGGCCGTCCCAACGTCGGCAAGTCGACGCTGCTCAACCGGATCGTCGGCGAGAAGCTGGCGATTGTGACGCCCAAACCGCAGACCACCCGCAACCGGATCCTGGGGGTCTATAACGGCGAGCGCGGGCAGATCGTCTTCGTCGACACGCCCGGCGTCCACGGCGCCAAGAAGGAGCTGAATCGGTTCATGGTGAGCGAGGCGCTCGGCATCATCCCCGACGTGGATGCGGCCCTGCTGCTGATCGAGGCCGGCACCGACCGTCCCGGTGACGCCGAGGACGCGATCCTCCGCGGCCTCGGCGATGCGAGCTGCCCCGTGATCCTGGCCATCAACAAGGTCGACACGCTGAAGGACAAGGCTTCGCTATTGCCGGCCCTCGTGCACTGGAACGAGCGCAAGGAGCTGCGCGCCCTGGTCCCGATCTCGGCGCGCACCGGCACCAACGTGGATCGACTGGTGGGCGAGCTGTGGGCGCTCCTGCCGGAGGGTCCGCCTCTGTACGGCCCCGACACCCTGACCGATCGGACCGAGCGGTTTTTGGCGAGCGAGCTCATTCGCGAGCAGCTCTTCCTGACCTTGCGCCAGGAGGTGCCCTACGCTATCGCGATCGTCGTCGATGCCTGGGAGGAGCGGGCGGCCGACGTGGTGATCTCGGCCAGTATCATCGTCGAGCGCGACAGCCAGCGGGCGATCGTGCTGGGGAAGGGCGGGGCGATGATCCGCGAGGTCGGCACGCGCGCGCGCGGCGCGATCGGCGAGCTTCTGCAGCGTCCGGCACACCTCAAGCTTCACGTGAAGGTTCAGCCCGATTGGACCAGCTCGCCGCAGGCCCTGGCGGAGCTCGGGTACCGGACGTGAGGTACCACGACAGCGGTCGTCCCAAACCTCCCGCGCGCCCGAAGTCCGGAGCGCGCCCCAAGCCCGCCGATCCGGTCGATGGCTGCGACCGGGTCGATCCGGATGCTCTCGCCGAAGCCCCCGCTTCCGATCCGGCCCCACGCCGCGGCCGACGCGGGCGGCCCGAGGCCGATCGTCCCGACCTTCCGCTGGTGGCGCTGGTGGGACGCCCCAACGTCGGGAAGTCGTCGCTCTTCAACCGGCTGGTCGGCGGAAGGCCGGCGCTGGTCGAAGACGTCCCGGGCGTGACCCGCGACCGCCGCTACGGCGTCGCCGACTGGGGACCGGTGCACTTTCGGGTCGTCGACACCGGCGGGCTCGATCCGTCCGCGGCCGGGATCCTGGGCGCCATGCGGCAGCAGACGTTGCGCGCGCTCGACGAGGCGGACCTGGTGGTCTTCGTGGTCGACGCGCGCGAGGGGGTGACCGCGGTCGACGCCGACGTGGCGAAGGTGTTGCGGCAGTCCGGGCGACCGGTGCTGATCGCCGCCAACAAGGTCGATTCCGATCGGGGCGAGGCCACCGCGCACGAAGCTTTCTCCCTGGGGTTCAAAGAAGTGTTCTCGGTCTCGGCCAGCCACGGGCGCGGTGTGAACACCCTGCTCGACGCGGTCGTCTCCCGGCTTCCGCCGCCGAGGCCGGCAGCGGGCCGGCAGGACGCCGGCGCGGCGAGCCCCGCCGACGCGGAGGACGGACCGCTGCGTCTGGCCTTCGTCGGCAAGCCCAACGTCGGCAAGTCGTCGCTGGTCAACTGCCTGCTGGGCGAGGAGCGGGTCCTCGTTCACGACGAGCCGGGGACCACCCGCGATCCGATCGACACCCTGTTTTCCTTCGCCGGGCGGCAGTACGTTTTGGTCGACACCGCCGGGATGCGCCGGCGGCGCGCCATCGATACGCTCACCGAGCACGTCGCCGCCAAGATGGCCCGCGATCAACTCGACCGGTGCGACGTCGCCGCGCTGGTGATCGACGCGCGGATGGGCGCCACCGCCGAGGACGCTCGCCTGGCCAGCCTCATAGAGGATTCGGGTCGCGCCGCGCTGGTCGTCCTCAACAAGAGGGATCTGGTGGGCCGCGCCGACATCGACGCCAAAGTCGAAGCGACGCGTGAGACGCTGTCGTTCCTCAGCTACGCGCCGGTGCTGCTGACTTCCGCGATCACGCGCGGCGGCGTCACCTCCATCTTGGCCGAAGCCACGCGGGTCTTCGACCAGGCCTCCCGCCGGGTCTCCACCGGCGAGCTGAACAAGCTCATCGAGGAGATCGTCGCGCACAAACCGCCGCCCGCCGGCCGGGCCGGCCGCCACGTCCGCCTCTACTACGCGACCCAGGCGGGCATCCGTCCGCCCACGTTCTTCGTCAGCACCAACCACCCGGCCGAGGTCGCTTATCCGTACCGCCGGTTCTTGGTCAACCAGCTCCGCAAGGCCTACGGGTTCGACGGGACGCCGGTGCGTCTCATGTTCCGCGCCCACCGCCAGAAGCTGCGCCAGGCACCGCCCAGCGCTAGAAAATCCACGAAAGCCGGGCGGTCGCGGAAAAAATGAACGGCGCGTTGCCCAGATTCCGAGCGTTCTCGATGAGGTCGAGGGGCCGATACAGGTACTGAAAGCTCAGGCCCGCGGTGATACGGCGGGTGATGAAGTAGTCGCCGCCCGCGCCGAGCTCCGAGACGAACATGTGCGGCTCCCGGTGGATGACCGCGCCGCCGATCTGCGCGACGCCAAACTCCCAGTCCAGGTAGGGGACCAGCCGCAAGATGTCGACCGCATAGGTCAGCCCGACCAGCGCCGCGTCGGTGTGGATCGCTCCCCCCGGCAGTCCCGTCTGCGCGTCCGCGCTCACGGAATGGACCGAGCCTTCGAGCGACAGACGGGCGGCCCAGGCGTCGAGAAATCCGTATTCGAGATCCAGCGCGGCGGCGTCTCCCCAGGGCTGTCGTCCGTCGACGTTGACGGTTCCGACCCCCTCGCGCAGCGAGATCTGCCACTCGTCTCGGCCGGCCGCCCGGGCATCTCCCGTGGTCGCAGCCCAGATCGAGAACGCAACGAAAACGGCCGCCAGCCTCACGCTCGGGGACTATACATGCGATGCGATTTCCGCGAGGGGCCACCTGCGGCGCTCCCGGCCATTTGACCGGCCGAGGAGGCTCTGTTATCTCCCCCAGCGGTGGCAAAGAAGAAGCTCAGCAGGAAGCAGCTCCGGCAGCCCGACGAGTTCATCGGTTTTTGGACCCGAACGGGGGCGGCGGTTGACAGATTCGCGTCGTCCCACACCCGGGCGCTGATCGTCGGCGCCACGGCGCTCGCGACGGTGGTCGCGGGCTCGATCGTGATCACGCAGCTCGGCGAGCGGCGCGCGATCGCCGCGTCGGACGCGCTCGATCGGGTGGAGCGGATCGAGACCGCCGATCTCATCGCGCCGGGCGTGACGCCCAAGGACGACGGGCTCCCGCATTTCGCGACGGAGAAGGAACGCCTCGAGGCGGCCCTCAAGGAGCTGGATGCGACGTTCGCCGCCGGACACGTCCCGCTGGCCGCGGAGGCGATGATGGCCCGTGGCAGCCTGCTGCTCGATCTCGACCGCGTCGACGACGCCTTGGCGGGCTACGAGAAATTGCTGGCCGGCAAGCTCGACAACCACCTGCGCTTCCTGGCGCGCGAAGGTCTCGGCTACGCCTACGAGCGCAAAGGGCGGCTCGACGACGCGCAGCGGGTGCTCTCCAAGCTGGGCGAGGACGCCCGGGACATGGACGGCTTTTACAAGGACCGCGCGCTCTACCACGAGGCCCGCCTGGCGGAGATCCGAGGCAACCCGACCGACGCCACGCGGCTCTATCATGAGGTGCTGGAAAAGAGCCCGACCACCTCGCTCCGCGACGAGATCACGAATCGCCTCGCCTTGCTCGAGCTCAAGTGAGCGGACGCGGGATCCTCGCCGTGGCGGTCGCGCTCGCGTCCGGCTGCGCCGCGGCGACCGCTCGGCGTGTCGATGCGGTGGAGTCTCCCGCACACCCCGCCGGCGTGCTTCATCTGGTCTGGCGCGCCACGCTGCACGAGCACGGTCTGTTCGAACCGGCGCCCGAGGAATGCGCGACCGGGGCCCTCGCCGGCGGTCATCTGGTGATCGGATCGCGCGCCGGGAACGTCGTGGGCGTCGCGCCCGAGACCGGCCACGTCGATTGGGTCACCGGCGTCTCGGGGGGCGTCGACAGCGTCGCCCGCTACGACGCCGCCCGCGGGCAGGTTTACCTGGGCGCCGACGACGGTAGCTTCTACGCCATCGATCCGAGCTCCGGCGCCATCCGTTGGACCTACCACGGCAAGGGCGACTTCGAGCGCCCGGCCGAGATCGGAACCGACCTCATCTACGCCAGCAGCGCCGCCGATCGTGTGATAGCGCTGGAGGCGACGACCGGAAAATGGCGCTGGCAGTACGAGCGGGAGATGCCGGAGGGCTTCACCATCCACGGTTACGCGGGGGCGCGCCTCTCCGGCACCCAGCTCCTCACCGGTTTCGCCGACGGATACTTCGTCTCGCTCTCCGCGCAGAGCGGCGAGGTGATGTGGGCGCGATCGCTCGCGACCGCCTCCGAACAGTTCGTCGACGTGGACACGACGGCCACGCTGGCGGGCGATCTGGCCTACGTCTCGTCCTACTCCGGGGGCCTGTACGCCATCGATCTCCACGACGGCGCGACCAAGTGGCGACTCGGGATCGAAGGGGTCGGCGACGTCACCGTCTCCGATCGGCGGCTGTTCTTCGTCGCGCCCCGACAGGGGTTGCATGCCGCCGATTTGGACGGACACGTCCTGTGGCGGCAGGGTTTGACCGAGGCCGGCGATCTGACCCGGCCGCTGGTCGTCGGGCGCTACCTCATCTTCTCGGGCAGCCGCGCCGGGCTATTCGTGGTCGACCGGACCGCCGGCGATCTGCTGGAGGTGTTCAACCCCGGCCACGGCATCTGCGCGGCGGCGACCCTGGACGAGCAGCAGCAACGCCTCTTCGTCCTGTCGAACAGCGGCTCGCTCTACGCCCTCGACCTCCAGTAAGCACCCAGCTGATCGCGCGAGGGCCGACGGGCTCTGCCCGGCTTTCTAAATGCGCGGTGCCGCGTAGGAGGGCAATCCCTGCGCTTCGATGCGGCGAACCAGCTCCTTGATGCGTCGGGTGCCGCCGGCGTCGCGGGCCTTCCACTCGACCCCGAATCCGTTTTCACCGCCCGGGTGCCCCTTCCAGGCCACCCGTGCCGACAGCGGCATCGCGATTTCGGCGCCGGGGGGCGAGACCTTGAGAACCACGTCACCGATGGCCGGCAGCGGCTGCTCCGTCCGGACGAAGGCACCGCCGCGCCCGATGTCCCGCAGCGTGCCCGCGTTGTCCTGGAGGATGCCCGCCACCTGCCAGAGCACCGGCAGCTCGACCGGCAGGCGCTGGTGACGTCGCGCCACCATCTCCGCGGAGTCGCCGCGCGCCACGGCCAGCATGTATTCGCGGGCCTGCGTCTCGGTCTCCAGAAACTCGATCCCGATCCCCGCCTTCATCTTGGTGCTGTGCTTGCCGGGACGGCGCCAGGCGACCTGTCCCCGGATCAGCGTCGGGCTGCGCCGACGGCCCAGCCGGATGGCGACGACCACCGTCTCCCCGATCGCCAGCAACCGGCGCGTGGGGTAGAAAATGCCCCCGGAAGGCAGCTCGGGTAGGTAGCGGGCCAAGAACGCCGCCCCGCTGGGAAAATGTGCCTTGAGGATGGTCATGTGGGGAAGTGAAGGCGATCGTATGCTGGAGATCGGAAGTTTTGTAAAGTGCGTTGCAGAGAGGAACCCGTTTGGAGACCGCGAATTTCGAGTACCTCTTGCCGCCCGAATCCATTGCGGCGGGTCCGGCGCAGGCACGGGATGCAGCCCGCCTCCTGGTTATGGATCGGGGCACCGGGGCGCGCAAACACGTGCGTTTCCTGGATCTTCTCGAGCATCTGCCACCCGCGTCGCTGCTGGTACTGAACGACACCCGGGTGTTCCCGGCGCGGCTCCGGGGCCGAAAACCCGCCGGTGGCGCTGTCGAATTTCTTCTAACGCGACGCATTTTGAATGAGGGGGCCGCCCCGGGTCGGTTCTGCGAGCGCTGGGAGGGGTTGACCCGAGGCCTCGGGGCGCAGGGCGGGACCGGCGCCATCGATGTTGGCGGCGGCGTCCAGATCGAGCCGGTGGAGCGGCGCCGCGGGGGGGCCGGTTGGGCGACCCTCCGGGCTTCGGGTCCGGGAAGCTCGCTGCTGGTGGCCTTGGAAGAGATCGGCGAGATCCCGTTACCACCGTACATAGAGGCGGCGCGCCGGCGTGCCGGCCGGCAGGCGCCCCGGGTCGACGATAGGACGCGCTACCAGACCGTGTACGCGGCGGCGCCCGGGGCGGTGGCCGCGCCGACGGCCGGTCTGCACTTCACGCCGGAGCTGCTGGCGGCGGCCGTCGAGGCCGGTCACGAGATCGCGCTCGTCACCCTGGACGTCGGTCCCGGAACGTTCCGCCCGGTCAAGACCGAGGATCCGGCGGACCACCGGATGGAGGCCGAGCGCTTCCGGATCTCGACCGACGCGGCGGCGGCGATCGGCGGCGCGCGCGCAGCGGGCCGGCGGGTGGTCGCGGTCGGTACCACCGTGGTCCGAACCCTGGAGGCATCGGCCCGCGAGCACGGCGGCGAGGTCGTGGCCAGCGAGGGCGCCACGGATCTCTTCCTGCTACCGGGCGCGCGGTTCGAGGTCGTGACCGATCTGATCACCAACTTTCACCTGCCGCGATCGACGTTATTGATGCTGGTGGCGGCGTTCGCGGGGCGCGAGCGGGTGCTCGCGGCCTACCAGGAGGCCGTCCGGCTGGGGTATCGGTTTTACAGTTACGGCGACGCCATGTTCATCACGGGCGGGTCGGCGTGACGACCGGCGCGCCAGCGGACTCCGCCCCCGGGCAGCCCGCCTCCGGGCAGGCATTTCGAATCGTGGCGCGGGCGGGCCGGGCGCGGGCGGGCGTGATCGAGACGGCGCACGGTCCCATCGAGACGCCGGTGTTCATGCCGGTCGGGACACAGGCGACGGTGAAGGCGCTCTCGTCGGGCGATCTGGAGCGGCTCGGACCGCAGATCATTCTGGGCAACACCTACCACCTGGCGCTGCGGCCGGGCGCCGAACGGATCGCCGCGCTGGGCGGGTTGCACCGCTTCATGAGCTGGCCGCGGGCGATCCTGACCGACTCGGGCGGATACCAGGTCTTCAGCCTGCGCGCGCGCCGAACGGTCGACGACGACGGCGTCACCTTCAGCTCGCACATCGACGGATCGCCGCAGCGTCTGACGCCCGAGCGGGCCATGGAGATCCAGACGCTGCTCGGCAGCGACATCGCGATGGCGTTCGACGAGTGCCCGCCGTCCGATGCGCCGCGGGCGATGATCGAGGCCGCGATGGCGCGCACCACCCAGTGGGCGCGCCGCTGCCTGGCGGTGGCGCCGCCGCCCGGCCAGCTTCGCTTCGGGATCGGGCAGGGGGGCGTGCACCTCGATCTGAGGCGGGCGCACCTCGGTGTGCTGGCCGCGCTGCCCTTCGACGGCTTCGCGCTGGGCGGGCTCGGGGTGGGGGAGGCGCCGGAGATCATGCACGACGTGATCGACGCGGTGGCGGAGGAGATGCCGGTCGATCGGCCCCGCTATCTGATGGGGGTCGGCACGCCGGAGGACATCTGGAAAGCGATCGGCGCCGGCATCGACATGTTCGACTGCGTGATGCCGACGCGCAACGCGCGCAACGGGCAGCTCTTCGTGCGCGGCGGCCGTCTCAACATCGCCAACACGCAGCACCGGAGCGATCCCCAGCCGGTCGAAGCGGGCTGCGGCTGCGAGTGCTGCACGACCTACAGCCGCGCCTATCTGGCGCACCTCTTTCACGCCAAGGAGCTCCTCTATTATCGCCTGGCGACCGCGCACAACCTCGAGCATTACTTGAGCCTCGCGCGGCGCGCACGCGCCGCCATCGCCGTCGGCGCGTTCCCGACGACGCCGTGGTAGACGGGTAGGGCGATGGCCAAGCGGGTGGGGGTGATCCTTTCAGGCTGCGGGCGCCGCGACGGCAGCGACCCGGCCGAGACACTGCTGGCGCTGCTGGTGATCGAGCGGGCGGGGGCCGTGGCCGTGTGCGCGGCCCCCGACGGAGAGCAGAAGGCCGTCGTCGATCATCTGGACGGCGAGGTGACGGGCGCGCCGCGCAACGTGGCAAGCGAGGCGGCCCGGCTCGCCGCTTCGCCCATCCTGCCGCTCACGGCGCTGGATACGAACACCATCGACGCCCTGGTGATTCCGGGCGGCGAGGGCGCGCTCACGCTGCTCTCCAATTACGCCGAAAAACACGAGCTCTGCCAGGTCGATCCGGAGATCGCGCGCCTCTTGCGCGCGCTGCTCACGGCGCACCGGCCGATGGGGTTCGTCGGCCTCTCGGCGCTGCTGGCGGCGCGGGTTCTAGGTCCGGTGGCGGGCGTCCGGGTGACGCTGGGCTCACGGGGGACGCAGGCGTCGAAGCACGCCGCCATCATGGGCGCCGACGTGCGTCCCTGCACCGCGGACGACGTGATCGCCGATCAGAAGGCGCGCGTCACCACGACGCCAGGATTCCTGGTCGAAGGAGCGCGTCTGGCGGGCGTCGCGCGGGCCATCGACCGCCTCGTGCGCGTGGTGGTGGCCGACGCCAAGGACCGCGCGGCGGTGCCGGGCGTCGCGAAGCCTTCGACCGCCCCTTCGGCCGCTTCCGGCGAGCGCCTTTCGGGCGAGCGTCCTTCGGGCGAGCGTCCTTCGGGCGAGCGTCCTTCGGGCGAGCGTCCTTCGGTTCCGCCGGCGGTATCGTCGGTCGAGCCCCGCCGGCGCTCCCGCGCCGCGCGCCGCTACTGATCGAGGCCGCGGTTGCGTTTGATCTGATCGAGGACCTTGCTGTACTCGACCTCCCAGGTGGAGGTCCCCTCTTCGAGGTTCTTGATCCGGCGGCGAACTTCCTCGTCGAGCTCCTCGTCGACCTGCATGTGCTTCTTGAGAATGTCGCTCATCCGCTTTCGCAAGATGCTGTCGTCGACGTAGATCTCCTCGATGTGCGGCGACTGCATGAACGATTCGATCATCTGCGTCGTCATCCACTCGAGGCCATCCTCGCCCAGGCCGAAGGCCTTTTCGCCGGCCAGCGTGCGCTTGATCTTCCCGAACTGCTCGTAGGGGAGGTTGCGCTTCTGCAGCAGATCTTTGGCCTTTTCGGTGATCTCGCGATCGACGCGCAGGTACTCCTTGAGCACCGCCTGAACGTCCATTTCAGCCTCGGTTCGGTCGGTGACCTCGATGTCGCCCGCGTCAACCAGACTCTTGACGATCTCCGTGCCAACCAAAGGAATTTTCCCACTGTAAAGCCGCATCTTTAAGGGGCGTTATAGGGGTGCCACCCCGGACAGTCAAGATGCGCGGCAGAGCTCTTTCGTGTCAGACTTCGTGTAAGACTTGGGCCTCAGGTGCTTTTCCCGATCCGCGATCACAGTCCGCGCACGCGTTTTCCCGCGGTCACCTTGCTCTTGATCGCCGCCAATGTGGCCGCGTTCTTCTTCGAGCTGTCGCTCGATGCGCGGGGGCAGAAGCTGCTGGTGAACGTGGCGGGCGCCATCCCGTACGAGATCGTGAACCACATCGACATGGGGCCGCGCGATCTCCTGCCGGTCCCGGGATCGATATGGACCTCGCTGTTCCTGCACGGCGGCTGGCTGCACCTCATCGGCAACATGTGGTTCCTCTGGCTCTTCGGCGACAACGTCGAGGAGTCCATGGGTTCGATTCGATTCGTGATCTTCTACTTCTTGGTCGGCACCGTCGGGGCGCTGGCCCAGTGCTACGCGATGCCCACTTCGATGGCGCCCATGATCGGGGCCTCCGGTGCCATCGCGGGCGTCCTGGGCGGTTACGTGATGCTGTATCCGCGGGCGCGGATCGAGACGCTGGTGATGATCCCGTTTCTCTGGCCGGTGATCGACCTGCCGGCCTGGATCTTTCTGGGCGTCTGGTTCCTCACCCAGTTCTTCCTGCCCACCGGATCGGGCGTCGCCTGGATGGCGCACGTGGGCGGCTTCCTGGCGGGCCTGGGGGCGGTGCGCCTTCTCGCCCGCTCGCGCCCGGGGCCGCCCATGGCCACCGTCGAATACATTCCGCCGCCGCGGCTCTCGCGCGAATAGCGGCGCGCAGAATCTCCGCGAATCGACTTGACAGCGACGACGTGGCGCGCAGAATCGCGGGCCGTTCGTCGCCGATTTTCGGCGCCGGATAGGGCGGATTAGCTCAGTTGGTTAGAGCAGGCGTTTCATACGCGCCGGGTCCGGGGTTCGAGTCCCTGATCCGCCACGACGAGGTCCCGATGAAAACAGTCATAAAACCTTGGGGGCACGAGCTGATCTGGGCGGTGACCGACCGCTACGTCGGCAAGGTCCTGCACATCAAGGCCGGGCAGAAGCTCTCGCTGCAGTACCACCGCCAGAAGGACGAGACGGTCATGGTCTGGTCCGGGCGGATGCAGTTCGAGCACTTCGAAGAAGGCCAGGCGCCGCAGTTCAAGGAACTGGGGCCGGGCGAAGCCTTCCACGTCACGCCGGGGCTGCGGCACCGGATGATCGCGATCGAAGACACCGACGTGTTCGAGGTCTCGACCACCGAGCTTGACGATGTCGTGAGGTTGGAAGATGCCTACGGGCGTCAAGGAACGTCGACCGCCTGACTTCTGCACCTTGCGAGCACTGCACCTTGCGAGCCTTGACGGCAACAGGACGCGCGGGCTAGATCCCACCTCCTCATGTACGACACGTCCGATATCCGCAAGGGGCTCAAGATCATGCTCGACGGCTCGCCTTACACCGTCGTCGAGTTTCAATTCGTCAAACCCGGCAAGGGCGCGGCGTTCACCCGGACGAAGATGAAGAACCTGCTCACCGGCGCGGTCCTGGAGCGAAACCTTCGCTCCGGCGAGCGCCTCGAGCCGGCCGACGTCGAGACCAAGACGATGCAGTACCTCTACGGCGACGCCGACTCGTTCATCTTCATGGACACCAGCACCTACGACCAGGTGCACATCCCCAAGAGCACCGTCGGCGATCAGTCCGCCTTCATGCCCGAGAACATCAACGTCGAGGTGCTGTTCTTCAACGGACGCGCCGTCGACGTCTCGCTGCCGAACTTCATCGAGCAGAAGGTGGTCGAGGCCGATCCGGGCTTCCGCGGCGACACCGCGACCGGCGCGACCAAGCCGGTGAAGATCTCGACCGGCGCCAGCATCAACGTCCCGCTCTTCATCAGCATCGGCGACGTCATCAAGATCGACACGCGCAGCGGGCAGTACCTCGAGCGCGTCGGCCGCGCCTAGGGCGCCGGTGGCGGCCTCGCGCGCAGCCCTGGAAGCGCGCGGGCGGATCCTGCGCGCCGTTCGCGGCTGGTTCGAAGCGGAAGGATTCCTGGAGGTCGAGACGCCGTCGCGCGTCCGATCGCCCGGGCAAGAAGTCCACCTCGACGCCATCGCGGCGGGCGACGGCCTCTGGCTCGTCACCTCGCCCGAGTACCACCTCAAGCGGCTGGTGGCGACGGGATTTCCGCGCATCGTCGAAATCTGCAAGTGCTGGCGCGCGAACGAGTCGGGCCCGCACCACGCCGGCGAATTCACGATGGTCGAGTGGTACCGCGCGAACGCGCCGCTCGAGACGCTGGCGGCCGACTGCGAGGCGCTGATCGCGGTCGCGATCCGGGCGGCCGGTCGCAATCCGGCGGCGCTGGGGCTAGAGACCCCGTTCGCGCGCACGACCGTTCGTGATCTCTTCGCGCGGCACGCCGGCTTCGCCCTGACGGGCGGCGAAGACGCGGCGGCGCTCGCCGGGGCCGCGCGCGCGGCGGGCGTCGCGCTCGGCTCGGCGGCGGCCTGGGACGATATCTTCTACCAGGTCTTCCTGGACCGGATCGAACCGGCGCTGGCCGCCGCCGGCCCCACCTTCGTCTTCGATTGGCCGGCGCCGCTGGCCGCGCTGGCGCGACCCAAGCCGGACGATCCCCTCTGCGTGGAGCGGTTCGAGCTCTACGCCGGCGGCCTGGAGCTGGCCAACGCCTTCGGCGAGCTGACCGACCCCGTGGAGCAGCGGCGGCGCTTCGAGAGCGAGGCGGCGGTGCGCGCCGCCCGAGGGAAGGATGTCTACCCGATCGACGAGCGGTTGCTGTCGGCGCTGAATCAGCTGCCGCCCACCGCGGGAATCGCGTTGGGATTCGACCGCTTGGTGATGCTGGCGCTCGGCGCCACAGAGATCGGCGAGGTCATGGCTTTTACGAACGCATAAACCTTGCCCGTTTTTGGCTTCCCTGCTATGCGTTTGCGCGGCTGGAGGCCGTACGCGTGACTCAATTTCTAAATGGATTGGCGCAATCCGCTCCCGGTGGGGGCAGCTCGCCGGTGATGCAGTTCGTTCCGCTGATTGCCATCTTCGGCATCTTCTATTTCCTGGTCCTGCGCCCGCAGTCCAAGAAGGCCAAGGAGCAGCAGAAGATGCTCTCCGAGCTCAAGAAGGGCGACGACGTCGCCACCCAGGGCGGACTCATCGGCAGGATCACCGGCATCAAAGACAACGAGGTGACCCTGCAGGTGCAGGAAGGCGTCCGCATTCGGGTCCTTCGCAGCGCGGTGACCGGCGTCTACGCCGGGAACGCCGCCGCGGCCAAGACCGAAGCGAAGGCCTCGTAGTCGCGACCCGCGCACACGGATAATTCATGGAACGCTCTTGGTGGTGGAAGGCGGCTCTCTATGGGGTCGTCACCGTGCTGGCAGTCCTCTATTTGATCCCGACGGTCGTGCCGGAGGACAAGCAGCCGGACTTCATCAAAAAGCACTTCCAGAAGAGGATTCAGCTCGGCCTCGATCTGCAGGGCGGCCTGCACCTCGTCTATGAGGTCAACGTCGATAAGGCCGTCGCGAGCAAGGTCGATCGGATGTCGTCCGACCTCGAGGATCGCCTGCGCAAGGACAAGGGCGTCGCCGATCTGACGATCACCCGCGAGGGGCGCGACGACATCGTCATCGCGTTCAAGCCGCCGGGCGATCAGGTGAAGCTCGACGATTCGATCCTGCGTGACTACCGCAAGGCGCTGGACATCGTGGCCCGCGACCCGGTGGCCGGTGTCGTGCGGCTGCGCCTCGAGCCCGATCAGGTCGAGGAGGTGCGCGACTACGCGCTGCGGCAGGGAATCGAGACCATCCGCGGCCGCGTCGACAAATTCGGCGTCGCGGAGCCGACCATCATCAAGAAGGGGACCGACATCATCGTCGAGCTCCCCGGGTTGAAGTCAGCGGATTTCGAACGGATCAAGTCGATCATCGGCCGCACCGCGCAGCTGGAATTCAAGATCGTCGACGACGGCTCGGAGTACATGAAGAAGGTCGCGGCGACCGTCCCCAAGAGCGACGGCAAGTCGGGCGGTATCGACGTCGCGCCCGAGTCCTGGACCGAGAAAGACTCCGGCAAGCCGCACGAGGACGTCTATCTGCGCTCGAAGAACCGCGACGCCCTCATGAAGTTCTTCGACGGCCTGACCGGCGAGCTGGCGATGCCGCCCGACCACGAGATCGGTTACGAAGAGACCCAGGCGCGCGGCGAAGACGGCCAGCAGACGCCGGACCGCTACTGGCGCACCTACTACCTGCACAAGCGGGCGGCGCTCACCGGCGAGTATCTCTCCAACGCCGACCAGACCTGGGATCAGCAGACCGGTCGTCCGGAGATCTCGTTCGAGTTCGACCGCCAGGGCGCGGCGATCTCCGAGCGGATGACCGGCGACAACATCGGCCGAAAGATGGCGATCCTTCTCGACGACAAGATCAACAGCGCGCCGGTCATCGAGGGGCGCATCGGCGCGCGGGGTCGCATCACGCTGGGCGGCTTCGGCGATCCGTTCGCGCTTCAGCAGGAGGCCAAGGATCTGGTGGGCGTGCTCCGCTCTGGGGCGCTGCCGGCACCGCTGCGCAAGACCTTCGAGACGCAGGTGGGACCGACCATGGGGCGGGACTCGGTCGATAAAGCCAAGTTCTCGATGTACATCGGGGCCGCCGCGGTCGTCCTCTTCATGCTCATTTACTACCGCCTGTCGGGCATCATCGCGAACCTCGCCATGATCCTGAACTTGCTCTACATGGTGGCGATCCTGGCCGCCTTCGAGGCGTCGCTGACGCTGCCGGGGATCGCGGGGTTGGTGCTCACCATCGGGATGGCGGTCGACGCCAACATCATCATCTACGAGCGCATCCGCGAAGAGTTACGCATGGGCAAATCCGTGCGGACCGCCGTCGACGGCGGGTTCTCCCGCGCGTTCTGGACGGTCTTCGACGCGCACGTGACCAACTTCGTCGCCGGCGTGGTCCTCTACTCCTACGGGTCGGGGCCCATCCGCGGCTTCGCGGTGACGCTGCTGGTCGGCATCGTCACCAACCTCTTCACTTCCTACTGGCTGTCGCACTGGATGTTCGACGCCGTGGTGGGCCGTCGGGGCTCCGCGCGCGCCACCTTGTCGATCTAGAGCTAGAGGACGAAATGCCGGCCCAGAACCAGCAACAGAAGTTCTTCGAGATCATCAAGCCGGGCTCGACCTACGAGTTCATCGGCAAGCAGAGGTACTGGATCGGCCTGTCGATCATCCTGGTGACGCTGACCGCGGTGATCCTCCCGCTCAACGCGTACGTCTTCAAGAGCCGCGGCCACATGCTCAACTGGGGGGTCGATTTCCGGGGCGGCAGCGAGATCCTGCTGGAATTCTCCCGGCCGGTCGAAGCCAGCGAAATTCGAAAGACCCTGGCCGACGTCGGGTTCGCCGACGCCGACGTGGTCAAGTACGCCGATCCCACCGGCAAGAAGCAGTGGAACTACATGGTCCGGGTCGGGGCCGTGTCGGTGGTCTCGGAGCAGCAAGCCAAGCAGATCCAGGAGTCGCTGGCGAAGGAGGGCGAGGCCAACCTCAAACGCTTCGAGTGGTCGGAGGGCGGCGACAAGCTCTACCTTCGCTACGATCGGCCGGTCGAGCCCGCCTTGCTTCAAAGCTCGCTCAAGGCGCTGGGCGTGAACACCAACCAGGTGCAGGGCTTCGGCCGCGCCGACGAGAACACCTACGAGGTGACGCTGGTCGGCCTCGACACCGAGATCCGCCACGCGCTCGACGCGCGTCTCGGCGCCGGGGCGGTGGCCGCGATTCCCTCGGTCGAGTCGGTGGGCGCCAAAGCGGGCAAGCAGCTCCAGTACGACGGCGCGCGATCGCTGCTCTACGCGATCCTGCTGATCATGGTCTACATCGCCTTCCGCTTCGACCTGCGCTATGGCCCGGGCACGGTGGTCGCGCTCCTGCACGACGCGGTGATCACCGTGGGCGCCTTCGCGGTGACCTACAAGGAGTTCTCGCTCACCACGGTGGCGGCGGTCTTGACCATCATCGGATACTCGATGAACGACACCATCGTCGTGTTCGACCGTATCCGTGAGAACGCGACGCGGCTGCGCGATCGACGGTTCGACCGCGTCGTCAACCAATCGATCAACGAGACGCTCTCCCGCACCATCTGGACCAGCGCGACGGTCTTCTTCGTGACCTTCGCCATGAACGTGTTTGGCGTGGGCGTGATCCGCGACTTCGCCTTCGCCCTCAACGTGGGCGTCATCGTCGGCACCTACTCGTCGATCTTCATCGCCAGCCCGATCCTGATCTGGCTGAACGACAAGTACGTCGTCAGCCAGCGCAAGCAGGGCCCCGGCCGCAATCCCCGCCGGCAGCGCGACGAGCTCGAGCCCGAGACCTGAGCGCGCGCCGGATTTGCGGTCCGGCGGCCGTCCCCCGACCCCCGGACGGCGATCCAGGCGCCCCCTGCGGTGCTAAGGTGCGCGCGTGCGGTCGCTCGCCTGGCAAACGCCTTCGCTCGATGAGGCCCAGGTAGCCGGGCTGGCGATCGAGCTCGGCATTCGGCCGCTCACGGCGCGAATCCTGGTCGCCCGGGGGTTCGCGCGCGCAGATTTGGCGGCAAGATTTCTGGCACCACGTCTGCACGATCTCCGAAAACCGGAGGGCATGGCGGATCTGACGCGCGGGGTGGAACGGCTCTGCGCGGCCCTGGCGTCCGGCGAGACCATCGGCGTGTTCGGCGACTACGACGTCGACGGGGTGACGACGGCGGCGGTGCTGACCAGCGCCTTGCGCGCCTTCGGCGGAAAGGTGGTGGCGCGCGCCGCCAGCCGAAACGCGGGCTATGGCCTGGGGATCGAAGACGTCGCGCGCTTCGCGGCCGACGGCTGTCGGGTGCTGGTCACCGGCGACTGCGGCACCAGCGATCACGCGGCGCTGGCCGATGGGCGCGCCCGCGGTCTCGACATCATCGTCATTGACCACCACGAGCTGCCGGCCGGCGAGTCGACCGCCTACGCCCTCATTAACTCGCGCCGCGCGGACGACTCCTTTCCGTTCAAGGGGCTGGCCTCCTGCGGCGTCGCGTTCTACTTGGCGGCCGCCCTGCGCACCCGCCTGCAGGCCAGCTTCGATCCGCGCGAGCTCTTGGATCTGGTCGCGCTCGGGACGATCGCCGATCTCGTTCCGCTGGTGGACGAGAACCGGATCCTGGTCGCCGCGGGCCTCAAGACGCTGTCGGAGCGGCGGCGCCCAGGACTGGCGGCGCTCGCTTCCCGCGCGGAGCTGCCCGAAGGTCCCATCACCGCCCACGACGCGGCCTTTCGGCTGACGCCGCGCCTGAACGCGGCGGGACGTCTCGGGGAGGCGCAGCTCGCGCTGGATCTGCTGCTGGCCTCGGAAGCCGACGCCCCCCGCCTGGCTCTCGCGCTCGACGAGCAGAACACGGAGCGGCAGCGGATCCAGGAGCTGGTCTGGATCGAGGCGCGCGCGCAGGCGGCGGCCCAGGACGACGCGCTCGCGCTGGTGGTGGGCGCCGAGGGCTGGCACCAGGGCGTCGTCGGGATCATCGCCGCGCGGCTGGTCGACCAGTTCGCGCGTCCCGCGGTGGTGATCGGGTTCAAGGACGGCGAGGGGCGCGGATCGGCACGGACCGTGCCGGGCGTGAACCTCTTCGATGCGCTCACCGGCTGCAGCGCCCACCTGACCAAATTCGGCGGCCACGCCGGGGCGGCCGGGATGAGCCTGCCGGCCGGGCGCCTCGACGACTTCCGGATCGCGTTCGTCGCCGAGGCGACCCGCCAGATCGGCGACCGGCAGGCGCCCGCTCTGCAGGTCGACGCCGAGGTCGCGCTCGGCGATCTGGATTTGATCCTGACCGGCGAGCTGGCCCGCCTGGCGCCGTTCGGCGCCGCCAACCGCGAGCCGCTGTTCGCGCTCCGCGGCGTCACCGCCCGGGCGACGCGCCGGGTGGGGAAGGGGCACCTGCAGCTCACGCTCGATCATGCGGGGGCGACCAGCGAAGCCATTGCCTTCGGTCTGGGCGAAGCCGATCCGGGCGCCGGCGCGCTCGTCGATCTGGTCGCGACCGCCGAGCTTGACGTCTTCCGCGGCGTTCGCCGCACTCGCCTCAAAGTGTCCAAACTCGCCCGGCAGCCGAACGGCGATTAGGATCCGCGCAACCGTGTCGTCCCGTCGTTTCAATCCACAGCTGCCAAATTTGCCGAGGCCGCCTCGGGAACGTAGCTACTGGGAGCTTGTCCCGCGACGCAACCTCCGTCGCGCCCTGTTCCTGCTTCTCGCGCTCGGCGGCGTGCTCTTCATCAAGCACACCGGCGGGCTGTCGTTCCGCAGGATGTTCGAGGACGTGGCGCCGCCCCAGACGGCCGGTGGCTTCCAGCACATCGAGGTTCGCCGACCGGGGATGCCAGCGACGGGTCATCCGTGACGGCGCCGGGCCAGGCGCTCCACTGGGTGGTGTTCGGCATCGTGGTGGTCGTCATGCTGGCGCTGGATCTGGGCGTCTTCCATCGCAAGGCCCACGTGGTCGGCGTCCGCGAAGCCGCGATCTGGTCGTTGGTCTGGATCGGCCTCGCGCTGCTTTTCAATCTGGGAATCTACTGGCGCAGCGGATCCGATCGCGCGCTGGAGTTTTTCCAGGCCTGGCTGATCGAGAAGGCGCTCTCCGTCGACAATCTGTTCGTATTTCTGGCCGCGTTCTCCTTCTTCGCCGTCCCCGAGAAGCTGCAGCACCGCGTGCTGTTCTGGGGAATTCTAGGGGCGCTCGTGACCCGCGGCGTCTTCATCGCCGTCGGCGCGGTGCTGCTGGCGGCGTTCCACTGGGTCATCTACATCTTCGGCGTCTTCCTGGTCATCACGGCCGCCCGGCTGTTCTTCGCCGCCGACGAGCAGATCCACCCCGAGAAGAACCCGGTGTTGGCGATCTTCCGTCGGTTCGTGCGGGTGACGCCCGACTACGACGGCTCACACTTCTACGTCCGCCGGGCCGGCCAGCTCTTCGCGACCCCGCTGCTCACCGTGCTGGTGGTGATCGAGGCGACCGACGTGGTCTTCGCCGTCGATTCCATCCCGGCGGTGTTCGGGGTGACGCGCGACGTGTTCATCGTCTACACCTCGAATATCTTCGCCGTTCTCGGGCTGCGTGCGCTCTGCTTCCTAGTGGCCAGCCTGGTCCGCCGGCTGCGTTTCCTCAAGCCGGCGCTGGCGCTGGTGCTGGCCTTCGTCGGCGGCAAGATGCTGATCGCGGACCGCCACCGGATCTCGGACGTCGTATCGTTGCTGGTGGTGGGCGGGCTCATCAGCGGGGCGGCGCTGCTGTCGGCGCTCATTCCGCCACCCGCCGCGCCTTTCTCGGACGCGCCACCACCTGGGGCGCCGCCGGGGTCAGAGCCGCCGGTGTGACAGACAGGGGAGCGCCGCACGCACCTGATCCTGATAAGCGAGATCGATGCGCGCCAGCGCCACCCCTTCGTGATCGCCGCACTCGGCGATCACCACGCCCCAGGGATCGACGACCAGGGCGTGGCCGTAGCTCCGTCTGGTCGGGCCGTGCGCACCGAACTGCGCCGGCGCGAAGACGTAGAACTGGTTTTCGATCGCGCGCGCCCGCAACAGGGTGTGCCAGTGGTCCTTGCCGGTTTCGAGGGTGAAGGCCGAAGGGACGGCGACGATTCGCGCGCCGCGCGTCGCCAGGGCGCGATAGAGCTCCGGGAAACGGAGGTCGTAGCAGATGCTGAGCCCGAGCCCGCCCCAGGGGGTCTGCGCGACGATCGCGTCGGCGCCCGGCTCGATGGCCTCCGATTCCCGGAAGCGCTTGCCCCCCGGCACGTCGACGTCGAACAGATGGATCTTTCGGTAGATCGAGACCACGGCGCCGCCGGGATCGAGCAGGACCGCGGTGTTTCGGATGCGGGTGCCGTCCCCGCGTTCGGGGAATCCACCCAGAAGGAGCCAGGTGCCCGCCCGCCGCGCCAGCTCGCGCATGGACGACAAGATGGGACCGTCGGAGGCGCCGTGCGGCTCGCCGGGGTCCGGCGCCGGCAGAACCTCGGCGATCGAGAGCCTGTGATCGCGATCGTCGCCCAGATAGGCAAAGTTCTCGGGCAAGCCGACCAGCAACGCCCCGGCGCTGACAGCCTCGCGGACCAGCTCGCCCGCACACTCCAGGTTGGCTTCGACGTTCTCGGAGGAGGTCATCTGCACGGCGCCGACGACCAGCTCTGACATGATCCGCGGAGCGTAGCACGGCTTGCCGCCGCGATTGCCGGGCCCCCGCGGAGGGCCACCCGCGGGCCCGGCAAGAGCACAGAAAAACCCCACAAATCCTGACGTTTAGCTGTGAAAGGCGTACCTTGCACCCCTCAGATCGCCGTGTTATAAAACGCGGCCTCGAAGATTGCGTTGCCTCCTTTTCGAAGGGCGGGCCGCGTGCCCGCCTTTTTTATTGCCCAAAACCCTTTGACCAAAACCCCCCATGCGAAAGGACGTTCAAGACTTGTGGACGCTCGCTGAACCCCACGTCCGCGATGCCGGCTTCGATTTGATCGAAGTCGTGTTTGGTCGCGAGCAAACGGGGGCGGTGTTGCGCCTTTTCATCGATGCACCGGAAGGAAGCGGGGGAAGCGTGACCCACCAAGATTGTGAACGGGTGAGTCGCGACGTGTCGGCGGCGATGGATGTCGCCGACCACATCCCGCACGCGTATCAGCTTGAAGTGAGCTCGCCTGGGCTTGATCGGCCCCTGCGGCGAGAGCGGGACTTTGCGCGTTTTGTGGGGGAGAGCGCTCGGATACGGCTCAACGACGGGGTGCAGGGGCGACGCAATTTCTCCGGGACCCTCCGCGCGGCCAAGGACGGCCGGGTGGAGATCGCTTGTGACGGCCGGTCTTACGAGCTCCCCATCGACGACATCGCCCGAGCGAACTTGATCCCGGATTGGGATCGGGAGTTCGCTCGTGCCAGTTCCCACGATCGCGTGGGGGAGGGCGAGCTTGGCTCGCCCGAGCCCGTCGCGGGGGGCGCGGGACCCTCTCAGGGTCCCGAATCTGATCGGAGCGCTTCATGAACGACGGTGCCGCCCTCGGCCTGGTCCTCGACCAGGTCTCGAAAGACAAGAACATCGACCGCGCCGTGCTCGTCGAGACGCTGGAGCAGGCCATCCTGACCGCCGCCAAGCGCGCCTTCGGCATGCATCGGGAGATGGAGGCCAAGTTCAACGAGGAGACCGGCCGCGTCGATCTCTGGCAGATCATGATCATCGCCGATCTCTTGAGCGTCGGCGCCGAGGGCAAGGAGATTCTCTGGGCCGACGCCGAACGTTTCGGCCTCAAAGCGGAGATCGGCGAAGAGCTGCTCTTTCAGATCTTCTACGACGAAAAAGATCAGGTGAAAGCCGAAGAGCAGGACGCCAAGTACGGCGAGCTCCTCAAGCTCAATCGGGCCTGGAAGGGCTTCGGCCGCATTGCCGCCCAGACCGCCAAGCAGGTCATCCTGCAGCGCGTCCGCGAGGCCGAGCGCGAGAACGTCTTCAACCAGTACAAGGAGCGCAAGGGCGAGCTCATCTCCGGGATCGTGCGGCGCTTCGAGCGCGGCAACATCATCGTCGACCTGGGTGGCGCCGAGGCGGTCTTGCCGGTGCGCGACCAGGTGCCGCGCGAATCGTATCGCGCCGGCGATCGGATCGTCGCCTACGTGGTCGAGATCGACAAGGCGGCCCGGGGGCCGCAGATCATCCTGTCGCGCACCCACAAGGGGCTGCTCGAGAAGCTGTTCGAGATGGAGGTCCCCGAGATCTACGAGAAGATCGTGCGCATCGAGGCCTCGGCCCGTGAGGCCGGGGCGCGCTCGAAGATCGCGGTCAACTCGCGCGATCGCGACGTCGATCCGGTGGGCGCCTGTGTCGGCATGAAGGGATCGCGCGTGCAGGCGGTGGTCCAGGAGCTGCGTGGCGAGAAGATCGACATCGTCCCCTACGACGCCGATCCCGTGAAGTTCGTCTGCAACGCCATCGCGCCGGCCGAGGTCGCCCGCGTCCTGATGGACGTCGGCGCGCACACGATGCAGCTCATCGTCCCCGACGAGAAGCTCTCGCTGGCCATCGGCAAGAAGGGACAGAACGTGCGGCTCGCTTCGCAGCTCACCGGCTGGCGCATCGACATCCATTCGGCCTCGAAGGTGATGGAGATGGAGCAGCGCGCCCGGCAGTCGCTGGCGGCGATCGCGGGCACTTCGCCCGAGCTGGCCGAGGCGATGTTCAAGGCGGGTTGGCGTTCGGCGGCCGAGGTGGCGGAGGCCAAACCGGACGAGCTGACGGCGATGCCCGGACTCGGCACTGCCCCGGCGGCGCAGGCGTTCATCACGGCCGCCGCGGCCGCGGCCGAGATCGAAAAGGTCCGCCTGGCGGAAGAAGCGGCGGCCCGTGCCGCGACCGAGGCGCGTCTGGCGGAAGAGGCGGCTGCGGCCGCAGCCCGTCCCCCGGAGGCCCCGTAACGATGCATGCCACCATCGATTCGAACCCGCACTTGTATCGGCTGCCGGCAGCGCGGCCCCGCGGCGGAGATGGTGCGGCTACGTCTGCAGGACGGGCGGATCGCCATCGCTCCGTCGGGCGCGGTGGGGGGCCGGGGCGCCTCCATCCATCCGCGGGCACTCTGTATTGCGGGCGCGCTCAAACCGGGCATGCTCGCGCGGGCGTTCAAGCGTCCGGTCGTCGTAGCGGGCATTTCGCCGGCGGCGTTTTTGGAGCAGCTGACCGTGGCATCGCGTAACAGGAAATTGGGGACACCATGATGGGAAGCGGATACGAGCGCAGGACAGAGCCAGAAGCGCCGGTCGGACCGCGGGTTCGCGTGTACGAGCTCGCCAAGGATCTCGGGGTTCAGCCCAAGGACCTGCTGGTCAAGCTGCGCGCCATGGCGATCGACGTCGCCAATCACATGTCGCAGATCGAGCCCGGCGAGGTCGACCGAATCAAGCGCGCTGTCGATCGGGAACGACACGAGAGCCTGGTCGAAGAGCGCTTGACCGACACCGTCATCCGGCGCCGCTCGAAGGTCGTGGCCGCCGCGCCCGCCGTCGCCGCACCGGCCGCCGCACCGCTGCCGCCAAGGCCGCAGCCGCCGGCCCCCGTCGCCCGAGCGCCCGAGCCCGCCCCAGCCAAGGTGGAAACGCCCACCGCACCGACGGCCGAATCGGCGCCCGCGCCCGCGTCGGCGCCGGTCGAGGTGCGTCCGGCGCCGGTCGAGCGCCCGTCGGCGCCATCCAAGGCGATCGAAGTGCCGGTGCCGACGATGTCGACATCGGCCGCCGCCGCGCTGGCGGCCGATCCATCGCGCGCGATGCTGAAGACGATTCCGCAGCCGGTCGTCACCGGCTCGGCGGCCACGGGCGCGTTCATCCAGTTGCCCGGCGCGGCACCGCGCGGCGAGCCTGGCGCGCCGCGGGTCGAGATCAAGGATCGCGACGAGGAGCTCAAGCGCCTCGGGCGCGGCGGTCTTTTGAACCGCGCACCGGCCGGCCGCGATCGCTTCGGCCGGCCCGCGTTCGGTCCGGGCGGCCAGCGCCCCGGCAGCTTCCCCAAGAAACGGGTTGCCGCCGCCGGCAAGAAGCTCAAGCAGACGCAGATCACCACCCCCGCCGAGCACAAGCGGGTCATCCGCATGGGCGACAACATCGCCGTCGCGGATCTCGCTCAGAAGATGGCGGTCAAGGGCAAGGAGATCATCAAGAAGCTCTGGGCGCTCGGCATGATGGGCGTCAACATCAACCAGGACGTCGACCTCGACACCGCGACGCTGGTGGCGAACGAGTTCGGGTTCCAGATCGAATCGACCGCGTTCCGCGAGGACGAGGTCCTGACCGAGACGGAAGCGCCCGACAGCCCCGACGACATGGTGCTGCGGGCCCCCGTGGTCACCATCATGGGTCACGTCGACCACGGCAAGACCTCGCTGCTCGACGCCATCCGCAAGGCGGACGTCGCCAGCGGGGAAGCGGGTGGCATCACCCAACACATCGGCGCCTACAAGGTCCATGCGGATCGGGGCGACGTGGTCTTCCTGGATACGCCCGGCCACGAGGCCTTCACGGCGATGCGCGCGCGCGGCGCCCAGATGACCGACATCGTGGTCCTGGTGGTCGCCGCCGACGACGGCCCGATGCCGCAGACCATCGAGGCGATCAACCACGCCAAGGAGGCCGGCGTTCCGATCGTCGTCGCGATCAACAAGATCGACAAGCCGGGCGCCAACCCGGAGGTCATCCGCAACAAGCTCTCCGAGCACGAGCTGGTGTCGGAAGAGTGGGGCGGCACCACGATCTTCGTGAACGTGTCGGCCAAGACCAAAGAGGGCGTCGACAAGCTGCTCGAGATGCTGGCGCTGCAGGCCGAGCTTCTCGAGCTGAAGGCCAATCCCAACAAGCCGGCCAAGGGGCATGTCGTCGAAGCGCGGCTCGACCGCGCGCGCGGTCCGATCTCGACGATTCTGGTCGAGGACGGCACCTTGAAGCTGGGCGATCTGGTGGTCGCCGGCGAGTACTCCGGAAAGATCCGCGCCATGCTGGGCGACAAGGGGCAGGCGGTCACCGAGGCCGGCCCCTCGACGCCGGTCGAGGTGCTCGGTCTCGACGGCGTCCCCGACGCGGGCGAGATGTTCAACGTCGTCACCGACGAAAAGGCGGTCAAGTCGCTGGTCGAGCACCGGCACGACGCGCGCCGCAAGAAGGAGCTGGCGGGCAGCAGTCGGGTCTCGCTGGAGAACATCCTCGACAAGATCAAATCGGGCGAGGTCAAGGAGGTGAAGATCATCCTCAAGGCCGACGTGCAGGGATCGGTCGAGGCGATCGCCAACGCGCTCACCCGCCTGTCCACCCAGGCGGTCGGCGTCAACGTCATCTCGACCGGCGTCGGCGGCATCACCGAGTCCGACGTGAGCCTGGCCAAGGCTTCGGCGGCGATCGTTGTCGGCTTCAACGTGCGACCGGCCGGCAAGGCGCAGCAGCTGGCCGAGCAGGAAGACGTCGACATCAAGCTCTACCAAGTCATCTACGACGCCATCGACGACGTCAAGAAGGCCATGGTCGGCATGCTGGCGCCGATCTCGCGCGAGAAGATGATGGGCAAGGCCGAGGTTCGCCAGGTCTTCAGCATCCCCAAGGCCGGCACCATCGGCGGCTGCTTCATCTCGGAGGGGAAGATCACCCGCAAGGCGCAGCTCCGCCTGGTACGCGATTCGGTGGTCATCTACACCGGCAAGGTCGGGTCGCTGCGTCGCTTCAAGGACGACGTCTCCGAGGTCGCGCAGGGCTACGAGTGCGGCCTGTCGATCGAAGGCTACGGCGACCTCAAAGAAGGCGACGTCATCGAGGCGTTCGAGGTCGAGACGATCGCGGCGACGCTCGACAGCCCGAAATCGTCCTGATCGGGTCGGAAAGCCGAGGTGACGGTCGCAATCGCGCGGATCACGCTTTTTCTTGGCGCTTGTCACTCGCTCAAGGAAAAGCGGATGGTCCTTCGCCGTCTCAAGGATCTGGTGCACGGAAAGTTCAACGCGGCCATCGCGGAGGTCGGTGACAACGATCTGTGGCAGCGGGCGTCGATCGGCGTGACGCTGGTTGGAAGTGAACGCCGCTTCACGGAGTCTGCCCTGGACGAGGTCCTGCGCTTCATCCGCGATCACGCCGAGGTGGTCAAAGAAGAGCGCGAGCTGCAGAGCTTCGGCAGCGAAGACCTGCAGGGGTCCGACTTCGTGCACTGGGAGCCCTGAGGTGTCCGTACGCGTGGAACGGGTCTCCGCCGAGGTGCGCGGCGTCCTCGGCGAGGTGCTCTCGCGCGACGAGATCAAAGATCCGCGCGTGCGGGGCGCCGGCCTCATCACCGTCACGCACGTTCGGATCTCGGGCGATCTGCAGCACGCGAACGCGCTCTTCACGGTGCACGGCCTCGACGCTGCGGCGCTCGAACGGGTGCGGCAGGGCCTCAACCACGCCAGCGGCTATTTTCGCCAGGCCATCGCCCGGCGTCTCCGGATGCGTGTCGCACCGGCGGTAAAGTTCGAGGTCGACCAGGTCTTCGAGCAGGCCGCCCTCGTCGAGAAGCTCCTCCACGAAGTCGCGCCACCACCGCAGGTGGTCCCCCCCGAAAATTCCGATGTGAGCGATGGCGACGATGAGCCGCCAGACGGCGACGAATGAGCCTCGCCGACGCGGTTCTGGTGGTCGATAAGCCGTGCGGGTTGACCTCGTTCGATGTGGTCCGGGCCATCCGACGCGCGACCGGCACACGGCGGGTCGGTCACGGCGGGACGCTCGATCCGCTCGCCTCCGGCGTCCTGCCTATCTGCCTGGGTGAGGCGACCAAGCTGGCGCAGTTTCTGCTGGGCGCCGACAAGGAATACGAGGTCACGCTGCGCCTCGGGATCGAGACCGACACCGACGACGCCGACGGCGCGCCCACGGCGACCGAGGACCCGCGGGCGGTCGACGAAGCGGCGGTCCGCGGGGCTCTAGGGCGTTTTCGCGGCGCGATCCAGCAGGTCCCGCCGGACTACTCGGCGCTGAAGCGGGAGGGCCGACCCCTGTACGCCTATGCGCGCGCCGGCACCCCGATCGTGATCGCCCCGCGATCGGTCGTCGTTCACGCGCTCGAGCTCACGCGCTTCGACGGACCCGGCGCGCTCGGGCTGCGGGTCCACTGTTCGAAGGGCACGTACATCCGCGCGTTGGCTCGCGATCTCGGACGCGTGCTCGGGGTGGGCGCCCACGTCACGACGCTGCGCCGAACCCGATCCGGGCCGTTCGCGCTGGACGAGGCGCGCCCTCTGACGGAGGTCATCTCGGCGATCTCGGAGGACCGGGTCTCCGACTTGCCAACCGTGACGCCGGCCAACACGCTTCGGCACCTGCCGCAGCGGACCGTCGATGCGGAGACCGCCCGCGATCTCCGGATTGGTCGTCGGGTGGCGTGGGATCGCGTCACGACCGTGCCGACCGATGTGGCCGAAATGCCGGTGTGCGTGCTGGATGGGGCAGGGGCGCTGGTCGCCGTCGCCGAGCGACGTCCGGACGGCCTGGCGCGGACGATTCGCGTGTTTGGCCGGGGGCCCGAAACCATTGGCGAAAAATCGATCGAAAAATCGGTCCAGGAAGCGACCCCGAACGGCTGACCTACATTGACGCAGGGGAGATAATGTAGGAAGTTGAAGCACCTCAAAAGAAAAGAAGATCGGAAAAAATGTCCCTCGCAGCAGAACGAAAATCAGTCGTCGTGCAGAAATTTGCACGGAGTCCCGGCGACACCGGCTCTCCCGAAGTCCAGATCGCTCTACTTTCGGAACGGATCTTGTATCTCACCGAGCACTTCAAGGTTCACGCGAAGGATCATCACTCGCGTCGCGGCCTTTTGATGCTGGTCGGCCAGCGCCGGCGGCTCTTGGACTACCTCAAGTCCAAGAACGTCGACCGCTACCGTGCCGTCATCCAGACGCTCGGCATCCGCAAGTAGAAGTACGGAGATCGGAATTCGGAATTCGGAACTTCGGACGTAGGGCCGGAAGCGGCCACGCCTTTGTGCGTGGTCGTCTCCATTGCCAGCTGTACGCGCCACGCGCCGTAGCTGCCGACCCGCATTTTCCAAGCTGCAAGGGCCCACAGACAGGGAGACAACATGTTCGTTCGTGAAGGCGTCAATTTCGGCGGTAAGGAGCTCAGCATCGAGACCGGCCGCATGGCCAAACAGGCCGACGGGTCGGTGGTGGTCCGCTACGGCGACACCATGGTGCTGGTGACAGCGGTGGCGTCGATGTCGGTTCGTCCCGGCGTCGATTTCATGCCGCTCACGGTGGACTACCTGGAGAAGACCTCGGCCGCGGGGCGCATCCCGGGTGGCTATTTCAAGCGTGAAGGGCGAATGACCGAGGTCGAGGTACTCACCTCTCGGCTCATCGACCGCCCGTCGCGGCCGCTCTTCCCCAAGGGCTGGCGGTTCGACACGCAGGTGATCGCGATGGTCATCTCGACCGACCGCGAAAACGCCTCCGACGTCCTGGCCATGACGGGCGCATCGACCGCGCTGCACCTCTCCGACATTCCGTTCGCGGGCCCCTACGCGGGCGTTCGCGTCGGCCGCATCGACGGCAAGCTGGTGCTGAATCCAACCTTCGCGGAGCGGGCGCTCTCGGAGCTGGACCTCCTGGTCGCCGCCAGCCGCGACGCCATCGTCATGGTGGAAGGCGGCGGGGCCGAGATCGGCGAGGACGTGATCGTCGATGCCCTGATGTTCGCCCACCAGTCGGCGCAGCCGCTCATCGATCTGCAGGAGAAGCTGCGGGCGGCGGTCGGCAAGCCCAAGCGGGTGTTCGTTCCGCCGGCCAAGGACCCGGTCATCGTCGAGAAGGTGGCGGCGCTGGCCAACCAGAAGATCGAAGCTGCGATGGCGATCCGCGACAAGCACGAGCGCTACGCGGCGCTGGATTCGGCCGGCGCCGAGACCAAGACCGCCCTCGCGGAGACGTTTCCCGATCGCGGCGGCG
>Ga0209863_10000123_pt1 | contig 47939 bp, 44 predicted proteins | sample OrgsoiDNA2013046_FD_185796 | JGI IMG/M metagenome (GOLD analysis project Ga0209863, IMG submission 185796) | Permafrost soil microbial communities from the Arctic, to analyse light accelerated degradation of dissolved organic matter (DOM) -... | ecosystem: Environmental > Terrestrial > Soil >...
TTGAGCCGGCGTCGGGATCGCGGGCACGGCAGAAGATCACCATGCAGCAGGGGATCCCGATTGAAAAAGCCAAGGAAATTGTGCGCGTGATTAAAGATTCGAAGAAGAAGGCGCAGGCTTCCATTCAGGCGGATACCGTACGTGTAAGCAGCAAGGACCGTGACACACTGCAGGAAGTAATCGCCCTGTTGAAAGGCCATGATTTCGGCATCGACATGCAGTTCACCAACTATCGCGGTTAACAAATAAGCAGTGAAGGGACATTTTTGAGTTCACCGGCCACAGGCAACGTCAAAGAAGTATTTGAGCTGCTGCGGGACGACCTGGCAGCGATTGAGCGGGAGTTCGGTCGCGATACGGTCTCCAACGTGCGCGCGATCACCGATATCGGCGAGCACCTGCGCGTGGGCGGTGGAAAGAGGATCCGTCCGGCATTGCTGCTGCTTGCGGCCAAGCTCTTTCCGCATGAAGAACGCTCAGCCATCTGCCTGGGCGCGGTGGTGGAGATCATCCACACGGCAACACTGGTCCATGATGACATTATTGATGAGGCCAAGACGCGGCGGGGACGTCCGGCGGCAAACACGCAGTGGGGAAACTCCAAGTGCGTGCTGGCGGGTGACTGGCTCTACATGCAGGCCTTCAAGGTGGCCGTGCTGGAGAGGAACTTCAGGATCCTTGATGTACTGATTGAGCTCACGCAGCAGATGGTGGAAGGCGAGCTGCTCCAGATGGAGAAGCTGGGAAAATGCATATCACTGGATGAGCATTTTGACCTGATTTTCCGCAAGACCGCGTGTCTGTTTTCCGTTTCCATGCGCATGGGTGCGCTGCTGGGCAATGCGACGGAGGAACAGGAATCGCGCCTGGGAGAATATGGCCGGCATCTGGGGCTGGCGTTCCAGATTGTGGATGACGTGCTGGACCTGACGGCTTCCGAGGAAGTGCTGGGCAAGCCGGTGGCCAGTGACCTGCGCGAAGGCAAGGTGACCATGGCCGTGATCCATGCGCTGGAGAGATGCACTCCGGCAGAGCGCAAGATGGTGGAGACGGTGCTGGAAGAACGCGCGTTTGTGAGCGTGCAGCATGAACAGATTCTGGAAATCCTGAACAAGTACGGGTCTATCCAATATGCGCACGACGAGGCCGCAACGCACGCAGCCAATGCGCGGACGGCGATCTGTACGTTTCCTGATTCGGAAATCAAACGCGCCCTGCTGATGATTCCGGACTTTGTGGTGGAGAGAAACAGCTAGGGTATTGCACTAAAAAGGCCTCGCCCCGTCCACGCGCGCCGGGGCCGTTGCCTCTAGCGCGCTTTGCCGTGACCACGTTAGTAACTCTCAAGCGGTTTGGAGCGAAGCGAACGTAAATAAGGCCTCGCGCCGTCCACTTTGCCGTGACCACGTTAGGAACTCTCCGGCGGTTTGGAGCGAAGCGAACGAAAATATGATCGAACGCATTGACCATCTGGTACTCACGGTGAAAGATGTGGAAGCAACGCTGGATTTCTACCAGCGCGTGCTGGACATGAAGCCAGAGAGGTTTGATGGTGGACGCAGGGCGTTGAGTTTTGGATCGAACAAGATCAATCTTCATCAGCAGGGAAAAGAGTTTGAACCCAAGGCTCGGCAGGCGCTTCCCGGCACGGGCGATCTGTGCCTGATTACGCAATCGCCGATCAAGGAAGTGATGGCGCGACTGGCGCAGAACCAAGTGGCGATTGAGCATGGGCCTGTCCGCAAGATTGGCGCGCTGGGACCAATGCTGTCAGTTTACTTCCGCGATCTGGACGGCAATCTGATTGAAGTATCGAACTACTCTGAAGCGCCGCCTGAATAGCGATTGAATCCCGGCGATGGCGGACAATATACTTATTCCATGAGTATTACGGCAGTGATTGTCGATGACGAGCAACTCGCCCGCGACGAACTTACCTTCCTCCTGAAGTCGATGGACGATGTAAACATTCTGGCGCAGGGTTGCAATGGGCTGGAAGCGGTGAACCTGGTGAAGGAGCATAATCCTGACCTGCTGTTTCTTGACGTGCTCATGCCCGGGCTGGATGGCTTTGGCGTGCTGAAAAAACTCATCGACAAGAAGATTCCGCTGCCACAGGTGGTGTTTGCCACCGCGTTTGATCAATATGCCGTGAAAGCTTTCGAAGTAAATGCCATTGACTACCTGCTAAAGCCATTCGACAAAAAGCGTGTGGCGCAGGCGGTGGAGAAGGCGCGCAAGCGGGTGCAGACCACGGCGTCTGCCGATGGCGACAAGCTGGACGCGCTGATGAAGATGATGGAAGCGCAGAAGCCACAGAATTCAAAAATCCTGCTGCGTTCGGCGGGCAGGCTCTTTCTGGTGGACCAGAAAGATGTGTGCTATGCGTCGATTGAAGACGGCATTATCAGCGTGGTGGCCACAACGCAGGAAGGCCAGTCCAACTGCCGCACGCTGGAAGAGTTGCTGGAAGACCTTGATCCCGGCATGTTCTGGCGGGCGCACCGGTCGTTTGTTGTGAACATCAACCGCATCAAGGAAGTGGTGCCGTGGTTCAAGAGCTCCTACCAGTTGCGCATGGATGATCGCAAACAGACGGAGATTCCCGTGAGCCGCGCACAGACCAAACGTCTGCGCGAATTATTTGGGTTGTAAGCTGCCATCCAGTCATCATAAGACTGTATGAATTGGGATGACCTTGGCAGGCACGCTCGCACTACCGGCTCAGCGCTGAAAAGCTGGTTTATCGCGCAGTGTATGGATTCGCTGGCCGTAGCGCTGCTGTGGCTGGTTGGGCTGTGGATTATACACATTCCGTGGGCGCCGGTGTGGGCCATTCTGGCCGGACTGCTGCAATTCATCCCTAACTTTGGCGGGCCGCTGGCCGTGATTGTTCCGGCGCTGCTGGGCGCGCTCAGCTCAGATCATTACCGATTCTTTTATGTGCTGATTTTGTTTGCCGTGATCATGGCCGCGGATGGGCTGCTGCTACAGCCATACATCATGAAGAGAACGGCGAAGGTGCCGTTCTGGGCGTCATTGATTGCGCCGATTGTGCTGGGCACGATAATTCCGTTCTGGGGGGTGTTGCTGGCTCCGCCGCTGCTGGCGATTGTGTTTGCGTTCAGGACCCGGAAGTTGACGGCGAAACCTGGGCAGCCGCAATAAGTATTTTTCACCACGGAGACACGGAGTCACGCAGAAAAGCGGGCGAGGCGCGAATAAGCGCTAAAGAATTTGGAAGGCACGAGCTGGCGGCCCTGCTGGATGCTTTGAGGTTACGCTTCCTGGGAGCCGTAGCAAGCTACGGCTCTACGTTCAGATTCACTTACGGAATTCTGAATCGCCGATTCCGTAAAGCTAGGGCTGATCTTCATCGCGCAACTGAAATTCTTCTGAGTGTTCTTCTTCCCAGGTGGCGCGATCAAGAGCGTGGCGTGCAGCGACAGTGGCGTTTGGCATGAGGCTGCGGACGATCTGGGAGATCCCATAGCCGGCGATGATCAGGGCGAGCAAGCCGACCGGGATAAGCAGGAATTCAGCCATGAGTTTGGCGACGGCATCCATGCCTCGGGCGTTGAGGTTGAGGGTGTTATTGACGACGATGATGAGGCCGATGGCGCCCACGACAATGAGGATTACGCCGCGCAGGAACGAGAAGACACGCTGGGTAAGGGTAAGGGAATCAACGTTCCACCAGCGGCGACGGAGGAAGAGCCACTGGCGCTGCCAGAAGGTGCCTTGCGGCAGGGATGGAGCCGTTTTTTCGGCCGATTCGGCGGAGGATATGGGATCGGGTTGCTGGGGCGATGAGGCAGAGTCCACACTGCATATTAGCAATCCGACCGTGGTATAATCCACTTTGTTTTCATGCGTTTGTTACGCCTGCCGGTCACGTTCGGCTGCCGAAAAAAATCCTGAGTGTTGAGGTTATTACCATGTCCGGCCACTCAAAATGGGCCACAATTAAGCACAAAAAAGGCGCGCTGGACGCCAAGCGCGGCAAGATATTCACCCGCCTGATCAAGGAAATCACCATGGCTGCCAAGGGCGGCGGTGGCGACGCTGAAGGCAATCCGCGACTGCGTACCGCCATTGCAGCCGCTAAAGCAGAGAACATGCCTGCGGACAATATTAAGCGGGCCATCCAGCGCGGTACCGGCGAACTGGAAGGCGTGAACTACGAAGAAATAACCTTCGAAGGCTACGGCCCCGGCGGTGTAGCCGTGATTGTGGACGTCACTACCGATAATCGCAATCGTACCGTGAGCGAGATCCGCCATATGTTTGGCAAGAATGGCGGGAACCTGGGTGAATCCGGCTCGGTGGCGTGGATGTTCAGCAAGAAGGGCTCGATTGTTGTCTCCAAGAAGGCGAAAGAGGACGACCTGATGACCATCGTGCTGGAACAGGGTGGCGATGACCTGAACGATGACGGCGATAACTGGGAAATCACCACACCGACCAATACTTATGAAACAGTGCTGGAAGCGGTGAAGAAGTCCGGCGCTGAGGTTGTCCATTCTGAAGTAGGCATGGTGCCGCAGACCTATGTGAAGCTGGAAGGCGCTGCGGCCAACCAGATGATCCGCCTGCTGGAAGCTATTGAAGATTTTGATGACACCCAGAATGTGTACTCAAACTTTGACTTCGACCAGAAGCAGCTTGAGGAAGTGGCTGGATAGTTATTAGTTTGGTGAAAATGCCCGCCGACGATGGCGGGCATTTTTCTTGCGGCGAGTTTTCACCACGGAGACACGGCTGAATCTTCACCACGGAGACACAGAGGCACGGAGGAAGAGCGGGTTGGCGTTGGATGGCGAGCGAGGCGCGGTCTAGCATTTCTCTGTCAGGCGAGCTTTAAGTTGATTCGCAGGGACACTTTGGGAGCGAAAGTAAGACCCGTAGATGAATTCGTGCGTTTATAAGCAAGGAGCGGGCGACGAAGATTATCCGCACGAAGTCACTTCTTAGTTGTGATTCAGACCATGACTAACGAAACTAAAAACTACGCAAGTTAACCGATCTTATCACCCGTTGCAAAGCAGAGTTGCTGTAGTATTCAGAGCTGGAGGTAGCCTGTGCGCGCACGTTTGCTATCAAGTCTTGTCTTAATTTCTATATTTGCTCTGAATATTGGTTGTGGTGGAAATGCCAGTCCAGCTAATCCAACAGTACCGGTGTTTACGAATGCCTCGCTGACCGGGGCTTATACGTTTACGAGTCAGGGCGTGAATTCCACGGGCCCGTTTTCCCTGGTAGCAACCTTCTCGGCTGATGGCCACGGACTCATCTCCAACGGACATACTTTTTACAATGTTTTTAACGGAATAACGGCAGGGGGCTTTGGCAACCAGGAGATGACAGGCACCTATACGGTCAGTCCTGCGGGACAAGTGGTGTTGAACCTGGATACCCAGATAGTCGGTCCCGTAACGGTGAACGTGGTCTTGACTTCTTTGCAGCATGGGGAACTGATGAGTTTTCAAAATGCGGCAACAGCCAGCGGTAGCCTGGATAAACAAGCGCCAAGCGCCTTCGGCCAGACCTCGATCGCCGGAACCTTTGCTTTCAATGTGAAGGGAAGGGATCAAGCGGGCAATCCCGAGGCATCCGTTGGTGTATTTACCGTTGACGCCAGTGGCAATATCGTAGGCGGGACACAGGACGTAAATGACAATGGCGTTCTTCGCACTAACTCAACAATCACACCAGGCCCACCTTCCGTAATGGAACTTCTGCCTGATCTTGGGCGAGGTGGTGTGCAGTTTGTCAGCTCTACAGAGGGATTGCAGGGTTTCTCGTGCATTGTTGTGGATGCCAATCACTTCAAGCTCCAAGGTAACAGCGGGACACTGGCCGGTGATGCTTACCGCGTAACCGACACCAGCGTTCCTACGTCAATGGCCTTTACCATGCAGGGATTCTACCTTGGATCCGCGGCGGTCGAGGGCGGAATCGTGCATACGGATGGAGCAGGCAACATTCTCGATACCAGCGTGCGAGATGGGAATCTGGGCGGCATCATCGGCAATTCGAACCAGACCGGGACTTATGCTGTGACGGGCAATCGCGTGACGATGTCATTGAATGCATTGAATCTGGTCGGATATCCGTCATCCGGTGGCATGCAACTGCTCACGCTGGATAACGATATGATTGTTACTGGTGTGGCCTACGCGCAGACAGGGCCCTTTTCCAATACGTCCCCGTCAGGCAGCTACAGTGTGGGCATATCTGGCGGCAGTACAAGGGGTGAAGTGGATGCCGTTGCCCAGATCAACAGCACGACTAGCGGGATTCTTTCGGGATCGTTGATCCAGAATGAAGCTGGAAATCTGGTTTCCAACGCGGCGGTCACTGCCAATTACGCCACGGACGCGAGCGGTCGCGGCGCGGGAACGCTGATCATCAACGGAAATACGCAGCACGTGACGTTCTATACCGTGGATAGTTCGCGGATACTATTCATAGAAACCGATAGCCAGGTGGTGCTCCAGGGAATGCTGGTGAAGCAGACTGGACAGTAAAATAAATTGAAGTGAAGATGCCCGCCGGCGATGGCGGGCGTTTTTGTTGGGCTGACTTTTCACCACGGAGAAAGAGGAGAGCAAAGGCTCATCGCGGAGACGCGGAGACGCGGAGGCGCCGAGAAAGGCGCGGGACAATGGAGTATGGATCGTCATGTATCCTGATGAGGAAGCCTGCCCAATTTCACACTCAAGAGGAAGTATGCGGCGTCAAGTGATGGTCTTACTTGTTTTCATTGCAGGAGTCTGCGGGGCTCAGCAAGCCCAGAATCGGGCGGTTGAGCGGAATGGCTTTTTCATTGCAGTCGGCTATGCGAGGTTGCAGTCTCCTGACCACGCATACATTTATGGAGCAACAAATCTGCCTTCTCGCTCAGTTCTCTATGTCGCCTGCTATGACTTTGTGGGCCAGGGTAGCCAGGTAGTGAGCCAGAAATTGAAAGTCGTAGTCGGGGTAGATGGCTTATTTCAAGCCTCCGTGGCGCCAAAGCAGAATGTTGTCTTTAAGAACAATATGATTTGTGACGTTTCGTTTCATGCCTGGGACCAACCTGCGGATATTTTAAAAATTACAGGCCAGCATGGAGAAAAGCTTGGGAGCCCGGCAACGAATTCCCAGGTTGGCATTTATTCCGGTGGCCGATATCTGGCAGCGGAGACAGTGCTGCACAACTGATAGCATGACGCTAAGGAACTCCGGAAGGATCAATTGTATGTCGCTCCTCTGGCGCTTCGCTCCGGCCTGCGGCAGCATGGTACGTCGGTCGCGGCGACTTACCCCGCCCTAATCCCTCAGCGCGTCTTTTCTTCGAAAATCGCGCCTCGGGAACGGACGGGGCTATGACTGTGTCGCACCTTCGGCGCTTTGAGTTTGGACAGCCCTGAAGAACGCATGAGATTGACACGGCTCAGGTGCTAAGTCTGAAAGAGGGAAGAGCGTCGGCGGGTCTGAGACGGAAAAAACCGCGGGCGAGGGCGCCTGCGCTCCACGCTGTGCTCGGGATTAAAAAGAAAAATAAGACCGTAGGGATCCCTCGCTGTGCTCGGGATTAAAAGAAGAAGCAAGAACCAAAAAATAGGCCCACCTTGCGGCGGGCCTGATTTCTTGCTGGTAAGAGTTAAAAGTTAGTGGCTTGACTGCTGAGCTGCGGCGGCGCGCTGGGCCAGGACTTTGCGGGCGTTATCCGCGAGTTCCTTGGCTTTGGTGAGCTGGCCGAGAGCCGCGAGCACCTGCTTATCGTTCTCCGCACGGATCTTCAGTCCTTCTTCCTGGCCGAATTCAGCAATGAACAGTTCAGACTTTACGTTGGACCTGATCCAGTCATTGCCTTCTTTCAGTTCCGGTTCGGTGTAGGGAACCTTCTGCTCGTCAAGGAACTTGCGGAAGTCCTGCATAACTGCGTCAGTGACTTCAAAGTTCTTGTCTACGTGCTTGCCGTTCAGGTAGTGGCGGGCAAAGTTGAAGAACGCATACTTGATCAGCAGTGAATCTTCGAAATGTGAAGGCTTGAAGGTTGCCACTTTCACGTCAGGGGTGATGCCGCCACCGCCGTACATGGTGCGTCCGCTGTCAGTGAGCTTCACTTCCTTGGAGGTGGTGGTCGCCGTGGAAGTGTTCGCGTTGGTGTTCACATTGTCATCTTCGGAGCGCGAATAGTAATAGTCGTACAGCGAGACGTTGTTGTAGTCGCGCTGGATGAGGCGGCCACTGGGCGTGTAGTACTTGGCGGTGGTCAGGGCAAGTCCGGTATTTTCAGACAGTGGATAGACCGTCTGCACCAGGCCCTTACCGAAGGTAACTTCACCCACGATCAGGCCGCGATCATGGTCCTGGATTGCGCCGGAGACGATTTCAGCCGCCGATGCGGTACCGCGATTGACGAGCACTACCAGCGGGTAGTCTTTACCGGCGTTGCCGTGGCTGGCGCGATAGACCTTTTCCGGTGAGCTGCGTCCGTGGTGAGAGACGATGGTGGAGCCCTTCTTCAGGAACTTATCAGCCACGCCTACGCCTTCATTCAGAAGGCCACCGGGATTGCCGCGAAGATCGAGCACCATGCCTTTGAGTTCGCCAAAGCCGGTGAGCGCATCTTCCACTTCCTGCTCAGTAGTTTCATTGAAGGCCGTAATGTGCATGTAACCGATGCCGGGACGGATGAGGAACTTGAGGTCAACGGAGTTGCGGGGAATTTCGTCGCGAACCACGTTGAACTCCAGCGGTTTGTCCGTCTGCTCACGCAGCGCCGTGATGTGGACGTTGGTGCCCTTGGGGCCTTTGAGCAGATCAGCCACATCACTGACGGTCATGTTGTCTGTGGGCTTGCCATCGACGGCAAGGATGGCGTCGCCAGGGCGGAGGCCGACTTTGTAAGCCGGCGTGCCAACGAAGGGCGCGACCACGATGATCTTGTTATTGCGCGGGGCAATCTGCATGCCCACGCCGTAATACTTGCCGCTCTGTTCTTCACGCAGCAAGGAATACGATTTTGGATCAAAGAAATTGGAGTGCGGGTCAAGCACGTGAAGCATGCCCGGGATTGCGCCGTTGTAGATGGCTTTATCGGCGTTAACGGGCTCAGCGTAATTCTGTTCCACCAGTGCATACACTTCAGAGAAGTGCTGCAAGCCCTGACGAACGTCAGTATCTGATGCTCCGGCGGGGTAGCCACCGGAAGCGCGCTGGCTGAAGCCGGCGCCCAGGAATCCGCAAATTATGATGACGAGTGTTACGAGGAAGAGTGAACGGCGTGTACCACGAGACATGAATCGTCCTTAACGCTGAACATGGTTCCCAAGCCAGCGGTGTTCTCAATATGAGCAAGTATACCACCCCGGAGAGCGGGAACTTCCCCGGGTAAACCCCTGACTCAGGTACCCTAGGCGGTTCCGCTGGTCTCCGGCGGCGAGCACTTTCGTACTTAGAGTGAGATGCTCTGAACTAGGGACGGGGTGCGGGCAAATTAGTAACCTGAATTGGAAAACTTAATCGAAAACCTCAGGCAATTTTAAGAAAACCTGCGGTATGATGTGCTTACGCATATGAACTTCGGCTCAGAGATGATTTTTATATTGGTATTGGCCTTCCTGATGTTTGGGCCAAAGAAGCTGCCGGAGATTGCCCGGACGCTGGGTAAATTCATGGCTGAATTCAAAAAAGCCAGCAACCAGTTCCAGGGGCAGATTCATGACGAGATCCGCAAGCTTGATCTGCAGGAAGCAGACCCGCGCAAACACATTGCGCCTGAACTTGCCAAGCTGACGGGAGATGAAGATCTGTCACTCACGGGAGCCCTGAACCGCCTGACTGACCGCATCAAGAGCACGGTCCCGCAGGATCACGATGCCTGAGATTCTGGAACCACCCAGTACATACGTTGAAGAACGCGAGATGGCCACCATGGGCCTGCTGCAGCATCTGGAAGAGCTGCGCAAGCGCATCATGATCTCGGCCGTGGCCGTTACCATTGCCTTTGCCGCGTCGTGGTACAAGTGGATGGCTATTTATTTCTGGATGAGGAAGCCGATTGAGAAGGCCCTGGCGGCGCACAAAATGCCCACAGAGCTGACCTTCCTCAATCCAACTGACCCGTTCAACCTTTCGATTAAGATTGCCCTGCTTACAGCCACCTTTATTTCCTGCCCGTTTTTGCTCTACCAGGTGTGGTTGTTCATCTCACCCGGGCTTTATCGCAGAGAAAAACGCTTTATTTGGCCGTTTCTGCTGCTCTCGATCTCGTTGTTTGTGGGCGGCGGATACTTCGGATACCGCGTTGTGTTCCCGATGGCACTGGAGTTCCTGATTGGGACCGGCGCGGATGCCGGCATGCGGCCCATGATTACCATTACGGAATACACCAGCCTGCTGCTGACAATCCTTCTGGGGCTGGCCGTGATCTTTGAATTGCCCATTGTGCTGGGATTCGCCGGACTGATGGGCGTGGTGAACGCGAAGTTCCTGATCAGTCACATCCGCGGCGCCGTGCTGATTTTCTTTATCATTTCCGCTATCCTCACGCCGACCCCTGACATCATGAACATGACGATCTACGCTGCACCCATGATCATTCTGTACTTCATGAGCATTGTGATTGTTTACTTTGTGCATCCCAAGAAGCGCCGTGAACGCAGGGAAAAGAACAACCAGCAGTAAGAATCAAGTAAACTGGTAAGGATCTACGGGAGTGATTTGAGTGAATCCTTGCCTGCGCCCGACCTCTATTATCTGTTCGTTGTTTCTTTTTGCGTTCATGGGCTGTGACGTTCTGGGTTGCGAACGCAACTCCACAGCGGCTGCTCCTGCACCTTCGCCTACGGCAGACGCAAACGCCGATGCTCCCTTTGTGCCGGCTCAGGCCGGCTCTTCCTCTGATCCAGATGGCCCTGCCATGCACATTGATTCTGAACGGGCGTTCAAGTACATCAAGGAAATTGTAGCGTTTGGTCCGCGCTGGGATGGCAGCGCCGGGCAGGAAAAAATGGGCCAGTTCATTCACGCCAAGCTGAAGGATGACCAGGTGGAAGACGATCCGTTTGTGGCTGATACGCCCGCCGGCAAGATCAAGATGCGGAACATTGTGGCCAAGTTCCCCGGCAGCAAAGACGGCATCATTGTGCTGGGATCGCATATCGATACAAATTACCCGCTGCGCGATACCAACTTCATCGGCGCCAATGACGGTGGTTCCAGCACGGCGTTATTGCTGGCCATCGCCGACCAGCTTCGCGGCAAAAAGCTGGAAGGCTACAGCGTGTGGCTGGCGTTCTTTGATGGCGAAGAATCCATTCCGTCGCCCAAGGCGGGCGACCTGCGCTGGAGCGATCCTGATGCTCTCTACGGCAGCCGTCACCTAGCGGCGAAATGGGAAGCTGACGGCACCAACAAAAAGATCAAAGCGCTGATGCTGGCCGACATGATCGGCGATAAAGACCTGGACATTATGCATGACACAAACTCCACGGTCTGGCTGGAGCAGGTGGTTTATCATGCGGCGGAGCGGCTGGGCTACCAGTCATACTTCTTCGCCAACCGCAGTGCGATTGGCGACGACCATATGTCATTTGCGAAATATGGCGTGCCCGTGGCGGACATTGTTGACCTTGACTACGGCTACAACAATTCCTTCCACCACACCACGCAGGACACCATGGACAAACTCAGTCCCAAGAGCCTGCAGATTGCCGGTGACGTGATTCTGGAGACGATCCGGCTGCTTAACGTGAGGAAAGAAGCTACGCCTTCGCCGGCTGGCGCAGCCAAATAGATTGCCTGCCGCGGGACGCCCTTGTCCTCCATGACGGCTGCAAGCCGTACAACTAAAGTAAACTCCAATGTCAGCCAATTGAGAGGTTAATCGCTCTGACAGATCCCGGTTCACCAGCGGCAAAGCCCCTGCAACTTCTCACGCGAACATTCAGGGCCTTTCAATATCGCGACTTCCGCATCATGTGGCTGGGCGCGTGCGTTTCCACCATTGGCACATTTGTGCAGCAGTTTGCGCAGAGCTGGCTGGTTTATGACCTCACCAAGGACCCGTTCTATCTTGGCCTTGACCTCTTTCTGGGCCAGCTACCCATCATCCTGTTCTCGCTGGTGGGCGGCGTGTTTGCTGACCGGCTGGACAGGAAAAAGATGCTGCTCTGGTCGCAATATATCCAGATGACCTGTGCGTTCGTTCTGGCGCTGTTGTTTTACAAGCACAGCGTTCACGTCTGGCAGATTCTTTCGCTCTCGTTCATTGTGGGACTGGGGCAATCGTTCGGCGGCCCGGCTTATTCCGGGCTTCTGCCAACTCTGGTCGAGCCCAAGGATCTGGCCAATGCCGTGTCAATGAACTCAATCCAATTCAACCTGGCGCGCATCATCGGGCCTACCATTGGTGGACTTGCCTACACGGCGCTGGGAGCAACGTGGTGTTTCACCCTGAACGGCATTTCGTTTGTCGCCGTGATTATCTCGCTCATGATGATTCGCGTGGCCTTCACTGCATCCAAGACACACAATACTGTGCTCAAAAGCATGAAGGAGGGATTCAGGTTCATCCTTGACCGCGAGGGTCTTGCGCCTACTGTGGCGCTGGCATTCTGCACCACGATGTTCGGCTTCTCCATTACTGGATTTCTGCCGGTGATTGTGCGCACCGTGTTCCATGGCGGCCCGGGCACTTACGAAATGCTTCTGGTATTTTCCGGTGCAGGCTCCATTTGCGGCGCTCTGATTGTTGCCGCCATGGACAAGATGGAATCGCAGGGCCGGATCGCTCTGTTCACCCTGATTGCCCTGGGCATGGCGGTTGCCGCTTTTGCTTTCTCTCGCTGGCTTCCGCTTTCCTGCCTGCTGATCTTCTGCGCCGGAGCGGCCGTGATGGCTTCCGCTTCGCTCCTGTTGTCCCTGGTGCAGTTGATTGTGCCTGATTCCATGCGCGGACGAGTGATGAGCGTTTATAACCTCGCGTTCCGTGCGGGCATACCGCTGGGTGCGCTGAGCCTGGGCAAGCTGATTCCTTTTGTCGGCGTCTCCGCCGGACTGGCAAGTTTTGGCGTCGCCCTGGCCGGAGTAGGTGTGTACTTCATGGTGGCCATGAAACATGTGCGCACCTTCCGCGGGCAGGCTGACGTTGGAGCGTGAGGCAGGGGATTTGTAATTTGTGATTGGTGATTTGGAATTTCAAATCGATTCATTTTCCAATCTCGGCGATAGGCCACCCCCCGTCATTCATCGCACCCGATCCCAGTCATCCCAATTTGGCGTAGGTTTCAGAGTTTTCCACCCGGACTTGTCATCCCGAGCGCAGTCGAGGGATCTGTTTTTCTTCCGCTCTTCCGATCTCGAGCGATGTTGCTCGATGACGTCGATCTCGGCTATCCCCAGGGGTACTCCCGTCTTTCATCGCACCCGATCCCAGCCATCCCAATTTGGCGTAGGTTTCAGAGTTTTGGGACGTTCTTTGATCCGTGAGAAGGTTTTTCCGACCTCGGCGATGTCGCGCGATGGCGGCGATCTCGGCGATTCCAGCTTGCCTGATCAGAACCAAATGCGCATTCATCGCCAGCAAAAGGTTCTGATCAGTGTCAATTGGCGTCAACCAGTTGTAAAACGCAAATTGTCAAAGAGAAAAACCCTCTCCGCCTGAGCGGAGATGTTTCATGTATATCGCATTTCGATCTAAATGTAACGAAAACTTTAGTTTAGGGCTGAGACGCGGTGAACGCAGCGGAGATGATCGTTGCCAAATTCAAGAGTCCTGTGATTCCAACGGCCGCTAAAACCCGCCCCAAGGCTCAGCCGGGCTGCCGCCCAGTTTTAATAGCTCTCGTGTTCTCCCTACGGCTGCTTTGATCTCTTGCCTGAAATTCGATCGATCTTCGAGCAATGAAGATAGCTCTCGCGCTCGGTTTTGAAGATGCACATGCCAGTCAAATTCAGTTTCCCAGGTTTCAAGCTTCTTGAAGTTGTCTTTCGCTGAATCAATATTGCCGACACAGCCTGCCGCGACCGCGTCATGAAAACACTGCCAGAGGTTGTGGGTTGCCTTAGCTTGGCTGACCAGAACAGACGAGACCTTTTCAATGGTTTCGAACTCTTCGCGAAGGGCGAGCACCTGTTCGCGGGCCAGCAATGCCAGCCGATGTGCCTCTCCGCAAAATTGATCTTCGTTTTTGAAGTCAGCAAATTTCCCCACTCGATATCCGTTATCGAAGCTGAGGTGCTCGCTTTCCCTCCATAGCCACATGGCTCCAATGTTGAGGTAGCTGCCTTTGGAAAAAGACGATGGTTGGAACTCAATGACTATAATCCACCAACCGCGGTCATCGATCCAGGTGCGCGACCTGCCTCTTCGAGTGCAGCCAATCAGCGCCAGAATTTCCTGCGCAGCCTGCTGGATCAGTTTCCCGTGAATGTGCGGTTGTGGTTTGTCTTGTGACACTCGGACTATTGTAAGGCGTGCCAACGCGGCTGGGTTATTCGAGGACTGTAGGGATCCCTCGCTGTGCTCGGGATTTAAAACAAGAAGTCCGTGGTGAAAATTAGGTTGCTGTTAGATTGTAGGGATCCCTCGCTGTGCTCGGGACTAAAAACAAAAAGCCTCCGTGAACCCTGGTGTGTAATGTTGAATCTGACATATGGAGGACTTATTCAATGCCTACTCACGTGACCAAGGAAACAATTCAGAAACGGAAACTTGGAAAGAGCAATCTTGAAGTCTCATCCATTGGACTGGGCTGCATGGGCATGAGCTTTGGCTTTGGCCCTGCCATGGACAAGCAGGAAGGAATCAAGCTGATTCGGGCAGCCGTGGATCGCGGCGTTACTTTCTTTGATACCGCAGAGGTGTATGGCCCATTCGCCAATGAAGAGCTGGTGGGAGAAGCGCTGGCTCCGGTTCGGAATCAGGTGAAGATCGCCACCAAATTCGGTTTCAAGATCGATCCGAAAACAGGACAGAATCTGGGCGCGGTGGACAGCCGTCCGGAACATATCAAAGAAGTGGCCGATGCGTCACTGAAGCGGCTCAAGACGGATGTGATTGATCTGTTCTATCAGCACCGTGTCGACCCCAACGTGCCGATTGAAGACGTGGCAGGCGCCGTGAAAGATTTGATTCAGGCAGGCAAGGTGAAACACTTTGGTCTTTCTGAAGCGGGTGTGCAGATCATCCGTCGCGCACATGCGGTGCAGCCGGTCACGGCATTACAGAGCGAATACTCGCTCTGGTGGCGCGAGCCCGAAGCGGAAATCCTGCCGGCGCTCGAGGAACTCGGCATTGGTTTTGTTCCATTCAGCCCGCTGGGCAAGGGCTTTCTGACCGGTAAGATCACGGAAGAAACCAAGTTCTCTGATAATGATTTCCGCAACATCGTTCCGCGCTTCACGGCAGAGAACCGCAAAGCCAACCAGGCCGTGGTGGAGCTGGTCACCAAGTTCGCCGAACAAAAGAAGGTCACGCCCGCGCAGATTGCGCTGGCATGGATTCTGGCTCAGAAGCCCTGGATGGTTCCAATCCCCGGAACAACCAAGCTGCACCGTCTGGCAGAAAATCTCGGAGCCGTGAACGTTCAGCTCACAGCGGATGATCTTCGCCAGATCGATCAGGCGTCGGCAAAGATTACGGTGGAAGGTGAGCGTTACCCGGAACACATCCAAAAGCTGGTCAATCGGTAGAACTCCTGGCAATGACCGGACTGTGAAGGCCAACGGTTTTGTATCATTCATCGAACGCTATGCATGAGCAAACGGAGTAGACCGATGTCGAACGCGCAAGATCAAAGCCTGATAGAGGTGCTGCTGGATTCGTGGGACCGGAGCAACACTATCCTCGTCAACCTGCTTCGTGCCATTCCGAAAGACGCGTTGGCGGTGAGGGCAACGGAAGGCAGTCCATCCGTTGCCGAGCTCTTCAGCCATGTCCATTATGTCCGGCTGATCTTTGTTAACGAGGACGTTCCGGAACTTGCCCGGGAATTGCCGAAGGAAGAGTGGGTGGCCGAGCCTGATCGCGAACGTATGGCGCAGCTTCTGAACGAAAGCGCCAGGTTGGTGCGGGACGCAGTCAAGAGCCGAGTGGAGGCGGGCCGCGAAATGGACCTTCATTACGATCATCCGATTCTCTTTTTTCAGCACATGATCTGGCATGAAGGCTACCATCACGGTCAGATAAAGCTTGCACTCAAGCTGGCTGGGCATCCCATCGCAAACAAAGACGCCGGGCCGATCAGTTGGCGCATATGGATGAACAAGATCGGGGCAAAGAGCACGTAGAACATAATCCGTAAAAAAGGGACGCTAAAAGAATGGATATCAAAAGAGCAGGTACGCAACCATCCGGCAAGGGACCATCAGACTGGTTTACGGGAACCGTGCGGATTGATCCGCTGTTCCAGGCGCCGGACCCGGCATTTGTGCAGGGAGCCAGCGTGACTTTTGAGCCGGGTGCGCGGACGGCGTGGCACACACATCCGCTGGGGCAGACGCTGGTTGTTACAGCAGGTTTCGGCCGTGCACAGCGTGAAGGTGGTCCGGTGGAAGAGATCAAGCCGGGGGATGTTGTCTGGTTCGCGCCCGGAGAGAAGCACTGGCATGGCGCAGGGCCGACCACGGCCATGACGCACATCGCCATCCAGGAAAAGAAAGACGGCAAGGTGGTGGACTGGATGGAACACGTTACGGATCAGCAGTATCTTGGGTAGATTGCCTTTCACCACGGAGACACGGAGAAGTGCGAAAGAGAGTCGTAAGTGAGTTTACTGAAACACGGGCGGCCTGCCTGGGCCGTTGTATCTTGAGACAAAAACACTCAATAAAATTGAAGAGCAAAGTTGTCACCGCCCAGCGGTTTACGCCGTACAATCTTTCTCTCGTAAACACGACTTAAGGAGCCGGATGACAGCGCTTGCTGCTTGGCAAAACTTTTACGTCATTGTCGGGTCTTCTGCCGGCGCGTTGATCGGATTGCAGTTTGTGGTGATCACCCTGGTGGCCAGCATACCGCGCAGGGAGGGTATAGAGCAGGCCGGGGCCGCGTTTTCCACGCCGAACGTGGTTCACTTCGGAGCAGTGCTGCTTCTCGCATGCATTCAAAGCGCGCCATGGCATGGCATCACTGGTCTTTCGATTCTGTGGGGAATACTTGGCCTGAGTGGTGTTGCGTACGAGATGATCATCGTCCAGCGCATGCGGACACAAACTGCCTATAAGCCTGTGTTTGAAGACTGGATGTTTCACGCGGTGTTGCCGTCTGCGGCTTACGCAACGCTGGCTGTCTCGGCCCTTGTTTTCCTCTGGCATCTGAATGGCACGTTGTTTGCAGTAGCAACGGCGGCACTGTTGCTGCTGTTCGTTGGCATACACAATGCCTGGGACGGAATCACGTACCACATCTTCGTGGTAAAGAAACGGGAACAGCAAAAGTAAGAAGCAGGCGTGCAGCACGTGCCAGCCGGCAAGGGTTTACTGTGGCCGCTGCTCAATGGCATTGAAGCTATCAATGTCGACGCGCTCCCACCAACCATTTGCGGGTGGATCTGGAGCGACCAGAGAGTAAATAGCACCCGTCTCTTTTTCCCGGTACCACTCCTCGTCAACCCGGACCCCCCACCTTCTGATCACCGGGATCGATTCCAAGTGGCCGCGGCTGATGGCTTCACCGAGCATGCGCTTGAGTTCGCTGAACTGCTGCGGTGAATCGAAATTCCGAAAAGGATGCATCTCTTCAAAAATTGACATAATGCCGGCCGTCGGGCTGACAGGCAAGCTGGCACGGTTGTCTTACCTGTCCCTGCCATCTTCTCACTTTTCCGCATCTATTCAGAAGCTAAGCCGGGAATGGCGGGAGGACGCATGAAGAGCGAGGCGGTCAAGGAAGTTCTGAATACGCTGTTTTCTCATCTGGAAAAACTGGAAACGCAGACTGAAGGATTGACGCAGTTTCTGAAGGAAAAAAAGAAAGTAACCGACGCACAGCTTGCGCCTTATCTGGAACAGGCGGGCAAGGCAAGTAATGTGCGCTGGCGGGCCGCACGCGTAAGGATTGAGTACCTGATTGATGGCGCGGAAAGAGAAGAGGAAAAGGAACGAGAGAGCGAGCGCGAGAAGAAGCCGGAAATCGCCGCACAGGAAAGCCAAGCCGCGGAAGCGGCAAATCCGGGACCGCGGGGACAGGGAGTTGGCGGCGACGAAAAGAAGACTGAGGGACGAGAACAGGAAGACACTAAGAAGGGCGCGGAAAGCAGTGGCTCCGGTGATTCACGTGAAGGAGCCGGGAAGAGCGCGACATCTAAGCGCGACGATCAGGGCCGCTTAAATCCCGAGCCTGAACCTCAGGCTCGTGCGGAACAAGATCGCGAACCACTAGCCGAGGCGGGGAAGCCGCAGAAAGATCGCGAACAAAAGAAAGATAGTGATAAGGAAGCGGCGTAGAAGCATTTCAAATTTGTAATTTCAAATTTGAAATTGAAAATCCTATTGAGACTAGCGCGATGAATCTTGGGAGCAAACTTCGCAGTGGTGGTGTCAAAGTAAGGCAAGACAGTGCTTGCGACATCGCATGATTGCCGCATAGTTCTGTCTGTCCACCAGCGGAGGAACCCGTGTCTATGTTCACGTCCACGTTCGCAAATATGTTTTCCGTCAAGACGCATGGTATTGCGCTATGGCTGTTTCAATCGGGCGATGGAGGTGTGCGCCTCGACCCACTGGGAATGTGGATACAAATGCAATGGCCGGCGCGGTGCGTGGTGATTGTCTTGTTTGTCATGTCAGCGTGGTCGATTGGGGTGATGGTTGACCGCATGCTGGCATTCCGGGCGGCACGCAGAGAGTCACGCAAGTTTGCTCCTGCGGTGGCGGGCGCTTTACGTGAAGGCAAGCTGGACGAGGCCTTGCGCGTGGCGGAGCGGAACAGGAAAAGTCATCTGGCGAAAGTGGTTTCATCCGGCCTGCAGGAATTCACAACGCACAACACAACGCCGGCTACTCCGGAAGAGCAGATGGAAGCCAGCAAACAGGCGCTGGACCGTACGGAGGCCATTGTTCATGCTGAACTGGAACGCGGACTGGGCGGCCTGGCTACGATTGGATCGACGGCGCCATTTGTGGGACTGCTGGGTACGGTGATTGGGATCATTGATGCTTTTGCAATGATTGACCGTAACGGAGCCACAGGTATGGCCACGATTTCAGGTGGAATATCCGAAGCTTTGGTAACCACGGCGCTGGGATTGTTTGTGGCCATTCCGGCGGTGATGATGTTCAACTACTTCACCGGCAAGATCAAGGCCTTTGACGTGGAAATGGATAATTCCGCCAGCGAACTGATGGCGTATCTGCAAAAGAGGCACATCCTGAACCGGCGCTGAGAAACCGTTGCCACGGACAACAGTGATCAAGGTGATTTGGCCGGATAAACCAGGAAATGAATAGAGGAACACAAACCGAATTACCTTGGTAACGGAGAGCGATGCAAAGTGTGCCGAGCTTGAGAACGCATTATGTGAAGATTGGCTAATGTCCACCTTAGCTGTTGAGACCGAAGTTCCACTTGCTGGTATGGCGCCTACCGGCAAGGCATTAGCCGGTCCAGTTTTCAATGCATCTGGATTGAAGTTATGGTATCTGGTGTGCACGCCGGAATCCATTGTGGCCGTCCCGTACGGATTGTGGACAAGCATGGTGCTATCGCAGGCAAACAGCTTGGCGGCAGCCGCCATGTTTGGACTGGTGGGAGCGTTTCTCTCCAGCAAAGGGAAGTCAGCGCGAACCAGAATTGAAACGGAGCTTGAGGGCGCGCATCCGGCACAGCTTCGCATGAAACCAAATGTGTTTCTTCCCGTAAGCCAGATCGTGGGCATCCGCTTCAAGGGAGAGAAATGGGCCAAAGGGCAGCCAGGCGCCTTGATCACGCCCGACATCATCCTGGAGACCAAGACGGGCGGCAAACGCAAGTTTGGTATTTATGGCCCGGACTTCCAGAAAGCCAGTGCTGATTTGCGCCGGATGTATCCTGCTCTGTGCAAGTCGATCTAGAAGTCTTCAGGCTGGGAAATTCACGAACTCACAATACAATTTCGCGGAGCATGAAGCCCGCATATCTTTCCTTTCGCAAACATGCATTTCGCAAACATGGCAGCTCTCTTGTGGCTGCCATTTTCTTTGCTGCGCTGTCTTGCCTGGCCTACGGCCAACAAGGAAGTGAAAGACGATGGTAAATGGCATCGCCGGGTAAAGCTGCCGCTGCCAATTCAGCAGCAATGTCCGGAAAAGGAAGAAGACGCAAAGCGCTAATCTGAACTGTTCCTGACCAACTTTTGTTAACGCGGCCAAGACATAATCCGCTATTCTTAGCATCTTAAGTAAATTCCACGAAATCGAGTGTGACGTTTTAACGGCCGCGATGAGCAAACAACTTCCGCGTTTACTCCATTCCGTCAGAGCAGTGCGATGGTCCACTTCCGGCGGCCGAGCGTTTTTCTTTCACGTGGTCGCAGTGATCGCGTTGGGCTGGTCACCACTCCATTCGCAGACCATCCGCTATGCCAAGCCGCCGGACGCGAAAGCGGGCGAAAGTATCTATAAAGGTGGCTGCATCGCATGCCACGGCGCAGAGGGCAAAGGCGCGCCGGAGACCAGCACGGAATTCAAGCATCCGGACACGTTTCCTGATTTCACGGACTGTAAGGGAACAACGGCGGAGCCAAATTCGGCATGGAAGGCCGTGATTGAGCATGGTGGTCCGGAGCGAGGCTTCTCGCAGATCATGCCTTCGTTCAGCGAGCTGCTTACCTCAGGCCAGATTGATGACGTGATTGCCTACATGCGCACGTTCTGCACCAACAAACACTGGGCCCGCGGAGAGCTGAATCTGCCCAGAGCGATTGTGACGGAGAAGGCTTTTCCAGAAGATGAACTGGTGATCTCCAGCGCAGTGAATGCAGGCGGCGCGCCGGGCTTTACTGCTGACGTAATTCACGAGCAGCGCTTTGGCGTCCGCAACCAGATTGAAGTGGATGTCCCGTTCCAGGCGCAGAACCAGAACCACAGTTGGAATGGCGGCGTGGGAGACATAACGTTCGCCGTGAAGCGAGAAATGTGGTCCAGCCTGCGTACCGGATCGATTCTGAGTCTGCAGGCCGGAGTGCTGCCGCCTACCGGAAACAGCAAACACGGCTTTGGCAACGGTACCACCACGTTTGAGCCTTTCGCGGCGTTTGACCAGCTTTTCCCGACGAATACCTTTATTCAATTTCAGATGGGCGCGGACCTGCCTCGACACACCAATATCGCGCCGCAAAGTCTGTTCTGGCGAACGGCGGTTGGACAGGCGTTATCGAAGGACCACGGCCTGGGACGATTGTGGTCGCCGATGGTGGAGTTCCTGGCGGACCGCGATCTGCAAGACGGAGCCAAAACAAACTGGGACGTGCTGCCGGAGATGCAAGTCACCATCAGCCAGAGGCAGCATATCCGCGCGGCGATTGGAGTGCGCACGCCGGTATCGAATACGCAAGGCCGTAATCCGAGCGTAGTGATGTACGTTCTCTGGGACTGGGCGGACGGCAAGTTGTGGGAAGGCTGGAAATGAGCAAACAACTTTTAGCTCCAGCATTTCTCCTTGCGGCAATCATGACTCTGCCGCTGATCCTGGGCGGACAGGCGGCGCAGAACTCAGACGCGAAGGCCTCGGATTCAAAAACCTCGGATTCAAAAACCTCGGCTTCGGATTCAAAGGCGAAAGCAAAACCGCAGATATCATCCAAAGACAGCGCGAAAGCGGTGAACAAGGAATTCCGTACCTCTGATCGTTGCGTGGCGTGTCACAACGGATTGAAGACCAGTTCGGGTGAAGATATTTCCATCGGCTTTCAATGGCGTGCCAGTATCATGGCTAATTCGTCGCGCGATCCGTACTGGCAGGGAAGCGTGCGGCGTGAATCAATCGACCATCCGGAGATAACGTCAGCGATTGAAGACGAATGCTCCGTCTGCCACATGCCGCTGGTCCATCTGGCGGCGAAGGCCCAGGGGCAGGAAGCCGGCATCTTTTCGCATCTGCCGCTGGCTGAGCCAAAAGAAAATGATCCCGCGGCTGATGGTGTGACCTGCTCGGTGTGTCATCAGATCGAAAAGAACGGCCTGGGCACGAGCGCAACGTACAACGGAAACGTTGAAATAGCCAAACCGCAGAAGGGTAGCGGGAAGGATGACGGAGTGCGGCCGGAGTACGGCCCGTTTGCCATGGATGCCCCGCACCAGCGAATCATGCAGTCTTCCACCGGTGGCTTTCTGCCCGTGGAGGGAACGCAGATACGCGATTCGGCGTTGTGCGGCAGTTGCCATACGCTGATCACCACAGCTCGCGGCCCCGGAGGCAAAGAGCTCGGCGCTTTTCCCGAACAAATGCCGTACCAGGAATGGCTGCGCAGCAGTTATCCGGCAAAGAACAGTAGCTGCCAGACATGCCATATGCCGGAAGTGAATGAAAGTGTTCCTGTGACTGCGCTCTTTGGCAGTCCGCGAGCAGGAATGCGCCGCCATGTATTTGTGGGCGGAAATTTTGTGATGGAGCGCATGCTGAGCGACCATCGCGATGACCTGGCAGTGAAGGCGTTGCCGGAAGAGCTGGCTGCGGCCGTGGAGCGGACGGAAAAGTTTTTACAGACCGAAACCGCGCGGGTGAGCATCCCCAGCGTGCAGGGCACTTCGCGTGGCTTATCCATTGCCGTGCTGGTGGAAAATCTTACTGGGCACAAGCTGCCAACAGCGTATCCTTCTCGTCGCGCATGGCTGCATGTGGTGGTGCGCGACAGCAGCGGTAAAGCGGTGTTTGAGTCGGGCGCGCTGAATCCTGATGGATCGATTGTGGGCAATAAAAATGACGCTGACCCGCTGCAGTTTGAACCGCATCATCCGGAGATTACCAACCCGCAACAGGTGCAGATCTTTGAACCGATCCTGGGTGATTCACAAGGCAAAGTGACAACCGGCCTGCTGAATGCTGTGGGATATTTGAAAGATAACCGTCTGTTGCCGGCGGGATTCGATAAGCAATCAGCGGAGAAAGATATTGCCGTGAAGGGCGAAGCGGCGAGTGATCCGAACTTTAGCGACAAGGGCAGCGTTATCCGTTACGTGGTAGACACAGGAAATGCGATTGGGCCGTTTCAGGTGGAAGCAGAGTTGTGGTACCAGCCGATTGGATTTCGCTGGGCGCATAACCTGGGGGAATACAAAGCTGCCGAGCCGCAGAGGTTCGTGGGATATTACGAGTCGGCGTCGCAAAAGTCGGCGATTGTGCTGGCACGGGTGAAGACGAGCCATTGATGCCCGGTCATGAAAACGGCTTCCAACCGTCAGGTGTACGACGAAACATTGTGGAAGAAACCAGATAGCCGCCCGATTTTATTACTCGGGTGATCGAAGCGCGCAACTCCTCGATCCCTTCTTTAGACGTGCTGTCCGTATAGAAGAGGATGTCCCGACTTGGCACAGCCGCGACAATGTCTCCTTCAACGGTTTCCTGGATTTCTGTCCACATAGCGTCAAACAGCAATAAGCTGGCAACATAGTCACCTCCCGTCAACATAAAGACCGGTCCTTCACCGTGTTGCATGACCGATGGAAGGATTCGTTTCAGGTTCTCAACGGCCAGAGGCCGAAGTTCTTGGGTTTTGAGATCGAGTTCCCGGAGGTGCTTGTATTGCATCGTCAGCATGGCTTCCGGCGTGTCAAACGCATAGACGACCCACAAATCAGCTGCAAGATGTTCGGTAACCGTTAGTTTGTCTCCTGTAACGTTGCCAAGGATTTCATTCAGATATCGCACGTCCTTAATCATGGGGACGATGGCGCTTCTGTTCGGCGCCGGCCTCGCAGTGGCACTCCTGACCATCGCTCCGAGAAACCGTTCAATCTCTTCCACACGACCTTCTGGAAGATTTCTGGTTCTGTTCCAGAGATTGCTCAGAAAAATCGTCAAGGGCTCGCCCGAGTCGCGTAGCACACGGAGCTCTTCCATTGAGTCGCCTTGTTCGATGATGGCATCCTTGAAGATGTCGCGGATGGCGTCCGCGCATAGTAAACAGAACTCCGTGTGTGTTAGATCATTTTTCCCCAGACTAGTGCGCCAATCCATGGTCGGCTGGGAAACGCCTGGATGGGAAATGCTCGATTGCGATCTGCCAGGCTTCGTGCTCGTTGTCTTCTTAGAGAATTTCTTTAACCATTCAATGGCCATGACTGCTACATTAAAGCAGACCAAATCACCCCCAGGAACACATGAAATTCACAATCTTGTTGTTGCTGTTGACCGGGCTCGCTTCTGCACAATCCTCTAAGCCGCTCGATGGTCGTCCGTGGGACGTTGGGGTGTGGGCAAGCGGCGGGTTCAGCGTCCCCGGTGGAACCAAGGACACGAAGGTGGTGGATGCCGGAGTGCGCGTGGGGAAGGTGCTGACGGACGAGCATTTTGGCAGCTTTGTTCGCGGCGATTTCGAATACTCAGCAGACCTGATTCCCGTGTATTACATTTTGCAGCCTTCACCGGCTGTGAACGCCTACGGCGCGGCCTTCAATCCCGTCAATCTCAAGTGGAACTTCACCAGTTCAGCGCATACGGTTCCGTTTCTGGAGTTGGGCGGAGGCGTGCTGTTCAGCAATCATGTGGTGCCGAACAATGCCTCGCGGGTGAACTTTATTACCCATGGAACTTTCGGGTTTCAGTTCTTCAACAATGAACGACGGGCGTTTACCGCCAGTGTGCGGTACGAGCATATTTCGAATGCGGGGCTGACGGTGCCGAATCCGGGCGTGAATACCGTGCAGTTTCTGGTTGGGGTGAACTGGTTTCGCTGAATTGTGTAATTGAGTAATTTGGTAAATGGGTAATTGAAGAGCGAGGAATATTCCCGCAGGTAAACATCTGCGGCCGCTGGCGAAGATAGCAATGATGGTTACCGCAGCGGCTAAAGCCGGAGGGGTTTGGATGCCCAACGCAGGCATAAATGCCTGCTCCACCCCGTGACAACGGCCTTATTCAATTGCGGTCCGGATCAGAATCAAGCGCAAGGTCCCAAGTCTGCTTTTCCGGCTTTGCCTGTGGAGCACTCCATCCGATATGCTTTTTGCATATGTCCAGCTTGGTTGAGTGCGTTCCTAATTTCTCCGAAGGCCGTGATAAAGGCATTGTCGATGCGATTGTCGATGCCATGAAAGTCCCGGGCGTGTATCTTCTCGATCGCGAGATGGATTCCGACCATAACCGCTCTGTGATCACGCTGATTGGCGATCGGGAGGCCATTGCTGAAGCCGCGATCCGTGGCGTGGGCAAGGCTTCAGAGCTGATCGACCTCACCAAACATCAGGGCGCGCATCCGAGGATTGGCGCTGCAGACGTGGTGCCGTTTATTCCGATTGAAGGCGTGACGATTGAAGACTGTGTGGCGATCGCCCGCCATGTGGGTGAAGAAATATGGAAGCGCTTCAAGATTCCTACCTACCTGTATGAAGCAGCGGCGACGCATCCGGACCGGCAGGGGCTGGAGAATATACGCCGCGGACAATTTGAAGGGCTGCGTCAAGACATTCTGGTGAACCCGGCGCGCTGCCCGGACTTTGGCGATCCGCGCTGCCATGCTACGGCCGGCGCAACCGTAGTGGGAGCGCGCAAGGCGCTCATCGCGTACAACGTGTTTCTGAATACGGCGAATGTTGATATCGCCAAAAAGATTGCCAAGGCGGTGCGCAACTCTACTGGCGGGCTGCGGTTTGTGAAGGGCGCAGGCTTTGAAGTTCGCGGGCTGGCACAGGTTTCCATGAACCTCACCGACTTTGAGCAGACGCCCATCGCAAGGGTGTTTGAGTTTGTGAAACGTGAAGCGCAGCGTTACGGTGTGATGCCGCTCAGCAGTGAGATTGTCGGGCTGATACCGAAGAAAGCGCTGGAGCAGGCGGCGGAATGGTTTCTGCAGGTGGAGAATTTTGATTCGTCCATGATTCTGGAGAACCGGCTGGCGGGAGTGATGGGCGGCAAGATGGCGGTGGGTGGATTGCGCGCCGGAGCCGAACCGTTCATTGAGCAACTGGCTGCGCCCACAGCGACTCCGGGAGGCGGCAGCGCTTCCGCGGCAGCAGCCGCGATGGCGGCGGGACTGGCAAGCATGGTGGCGGGAATGTCTCGCGGCAAGAAGGCGTATGTGCAATATGAGACAGAATTGAGCCAGGCGCTGGCCAGACTGACACAGCTTCGTGAAGAGCTGAAGGCCGGGATTGATGCGGATGCGGAAAGCTACAGCCATGTGATGGCCGCGTACAAGGCGGCCAGGGCGGCGTCGAACGGAGATGGCGAAATCGCCATTCAGGACGCGCTCAAAGGCGCCACGTCAGTGCCGCTGGAAACGGCCGTCAAGGCGAGGGAAGTGGGCGACATTGTGGCGACGCTGAAGCCGATTACCAATCCCAACATGGCGTCTGACCTGACGGTGGCCGGAGCGCTGGTGAGTGCGGCGATTGTAGGCGCGCTGGCCAATGTGGACATTAATCTGGGATCGATTAAAGATGAGGATTTTGTGGATGACGTGCGGTCAAAAGTGACCCAACTCCAGAGGTGAACACCTTAGGGTTAGCCGAAAAGAGCATCCAGAGCTGCACCTCTGTGCATCTCACAATGAACAAAACCGGATTAAAATAGGTGCACCATGAAACGCAATATTGTGTTCGCGCTTGTATTTCTACTGAGCGGCGTGCCGGGATTTGCCGCGTCGCTGGCAACGGCTGCACGCTCAGTAATCCCGCAGGATGTTCAGCAGATCATTAACGTTGACTACCGGCGGATGAAGAACTCAGATACGGCCATGCAGATGAAGGCCAAACTCCTGCCTGCGAACATGAAACAGTTCGAAGACGCGCTGAAAGATGTGGGCGTGGTCCCGGACCGTGATATTGACCAGATCACGCTGGCTTCGTTCCGGAACAAGGACAACGGGCTGCAGATCATTGGAATTGCGCAGGGAACTTTTCCACGCAAGGCCATCGCACTGAAGATGACTAAGCAGAAGATCAAGGCCAACAAGGTGAACGGATCATTTGTGTATCCGATGTCGGGCGGTCTTTCCATGGTCTTCCTGGATAACTGGACCATGCTGTTTGGCGACGCGTCCGCTTTGAAACAGGCACTGGATGCCCGCGACGGCGGCGCACGCAGCCTGAACGCCAACACGGCAGTCACGGACATGATTACGTCAGTGGACCAGGGAACGGTATGGAGCGTGCTTGACCAGCAGGGCACGCAGACGATGATGAAGTCCGCACTGGGCGGCGCTTCTGACCTGGCCGACTATGACACCATCAAGCAGAGACTGACCGGTTCACGCTACACCATGGATTTTGACCATGGCGTTGACTTCAACATGAACGTGGGCACGTCTGACAATATGACGGCGGCTACGTTGTCGTCCGTAATGAAGGCCGGCCTGCTTTTTAAGAAGATGAATGCCACGCCGACCGAGAAGAGCGCGATTGACGATACCACGGTTGATTCCGATGCCGGCAAGCTGATTGTGCATTTCAAGGCCGATGACAACAGCTTCCAGAAGCTGCTGGATTCGCCGATGTTTGCGGCTGTGACTCACTAATCTATTTGTCGCTTCGCTCCAACCCGCTTGGGTGCGATTCTTCTGGTTGCATCACGATGCTCCTGCTGCAGCGGGCTCGACGCGCGTAGACGGCGGGAGCCCTTGTCGAGTATTTTGTCGCTTCGCTCCAACCCGCTTTGAGTCCGACTCTTCTGGTTGCATCACGATGCTCCTGTTGCAGCGGGCTCGACGCGCGTGGACGGCGCGAGCCCTTTATTTCTTTGTCGCTTCGCTCCAACCCGCTTTGAGTCCGACTCTTCTGGTTGCATCACGATGCTCCTGTTGTAGCGGGCTCCACGCGCGTGGACGGCGCGAGGCGTTGTCGAGCATTTTGCCGCTACGCTCCGACGGCGCTCGAGATGACAGAAGAGGAATGTATGGGTTGGGATTGAGATTCTGAAATCAAAAACAAGCGCAAGATCCCTCACCCCTGCTCCGCGCTGATGAAAACGCGCGTTCGCTTACGGGGATTCGGGATGACGAATCAGGTTTTGAGAAACGTTACACCCCGGTATTCATCGCCTGACCCAGTTCTTTTAAGGACTTTTCATTGCGCCGGTACCACATCCAGAGGCCCTGCTTTTCTGCCTGAACCAGTCCAGCGCGGCGCAGGATGGACATGTGATGAGAGATGGTGGGCTGAGAGAGCTTGACCTCAGCTTCAATATCGCAGGCGCACATGCCTTCGCCCTTGTCGATGGAGCAATGGCCTTTCTGTTTGAGCAGGCGAAGGATTTTGAGCCGCGTGGGATCGGCGATGGCCTTCAGGGAATCCACCAGTTGCTTGTCAGTGAGTGCGGACATAGATAGATGTATATCGATGTAAGGGCCGCGTGTCAAGGGCGATGCAAAGTCCGAAACCTTTTCTGAGAGATGACATCTCATACAGTGAAAGTTGACGGGGAGCGCCATGGGACTATTTGACAGCAACGAACGCAAGCAGAAAGAACAGGAAATGCGCGATGCAGGCCGACTGCCTCCACATCAGGCGCTGACGTTGAAGTGGCCCGTGTTGCACTATGGTTCAGTCCCGCATTTTGATCCGGCGCGCTGGGACTTCAAGATCTGGGGGCAGGTGGAGAATCCGGTAAAGCTGACGTGGAAGGAATTTGGCACACTGCCGCGCTTCCACAGCCATAGCGATTTTCATTGCGTCACGCGCTGGAGCCGTTTTGACAATGACTGGGACGGCGTGTGTTTTTTAGAGATGATGAAGCTGGCGCAGCCCAACCCGGAGGCAAAGTTTGTGCTGGTGCATGCCGAGCAGGGATACACCGCGAACGTGCCGCTGGTTGATCTGGATCGCGATGACGTGTTGCTGGCCACGCATCATGATGGACAGCCACTATCGGCTGATCATGGATATCCCCTGCGGCTGATTGTGCCGCATTTGTACGCATGGAAATCAGTGAAGTGGGTACGCGGCTTTGAGTTTCTTGATCACGACCAGGCTGGGTTCTGGGAGCAGAACGGCTATCACATGTATGGCGATCCGTTTAAGGAACAGCGGTTTGATACGGATTAAAGCCGTTAGCACTTAGCCATTAGCACTTAGCCATTAGCACTTAGCCCATTAGCTTCCGGTGCGGGAATTGAACAAAATTCAGCCGTTTCGGAGCACGGGTTGGATCGCCAATTTTTGCTTTCAGATTTGCTAATTACCATTTGCTTTCTTCTAGTGCTTCACGATGGCGTTATAGCCATCGGCAGAGAGGCGATTGCGCATGGTGTCAGCGTCCTGCTGATTGGAGAATGGACCCACCTGCACGTGAAACAGCGCGTCAGAAGTGGAGTTGGCCACAAAAACCGGGTACTGTTTCTTCTGCAGCGCTGATTTCAGAATGTCAGCATCTTCCTGCTTGGAAACGGCTGCAACCTGGACCGTGAAAGTTCCGTTGGGACTGGACTTGATTTCCGTTGTCGAGGAAGTTGCAGCATTGGTTGAAGAACCGGCGGCTGAGTTATTGGCGACAGGCGCGTTGGACGTAGAAGAATTTGCTGAGCTAGTAGAAGAAGCGTCCGGTGCGGGCGTGGGAGCGGGAACATCTGGAACCTTGGCGACGGCGGACGGCTTGCCTGCGTTGCTGGCGTTGCCGGCGGGTATGCTGCCAACAATTTCTGTGCGACCGCCTGCGGCCGTGCTCTTACCCAACAGGTATCCCATGGTGAAGAACACGGCGCAGACGATAACCACGACAAAGAAAATGCCCAGTAGTTTGCCGGTACCGAGTGTTATTTCAGTATCTTGCGCCTGTTCTTCAAAGTCTTCCTTCACCTGTCTAGTGCCCAAGTCCACGGTATTCCCCCTGATTTTCAGCTCTGGTTTGAAGCCAGTTTAACCCTATTTAGGTTTATTCCGACCACTAACATTTTCCAGCGCCTGGGTAAGGGACGCAAGAATATCAATGGGCAGAGGGAAGACGATGGTGGTGTTCTTTTCCACGCCGATTTCAGTGAGAGTCTGGAGATAACGCAGCTGCATGGTCAACGGTTCTGAAGCCAGTTGGTGGGCTGCTTCGGTGAGTCGCAGGGAGGCGGCAAATTCGCCTTCCGCGTGGATGATCTTGGCGCGCTTTTCGCGCTCGGCTTCAGCCTGCTTGGCCATGGCTCGCTGCATGGTGTCCGGCAGGTCAACCTGCTTGATTTCCACGTTGGCCACCTTCACGCCGTAAGGCGAGGTGTGCTGGTCAAGAATGGTCTGTATGCGCGTGTTCAGCTTGTCACGATGCGCCAGCAATTCGTCAAGATCAACCTCACCGAGCACGGAGCGCAATGTGGTCTGCGAGAACTGCTGGGTCTGCCAGAAATAGTTCTGCACGCGAATCACTGCCTGCGACGCGTCAATGACCTCCCAGTAGATGACAGCGTTGACCTTCAGGGTCACGTTGTCACGGGTGATGATGTCCTGCGGAGGCACTTCCAGCGCCTGCTGGCGGAGATCAACGCGGACCATGCGATCCAGCGGGGCAAAGACCAGGATTACGCCCGGCCCTTTGGCGGGATGAATCCGGCCCAGGCGGAAGATGACGGCGCGCTCATACTCACGCAGTATCTTGATGGAGTTGAGCAGGTAGATAACCGCAATGATAACAACGACGATGGGAAGAAATTCCACATGGCCTCCAGTAGGCGATTGCGTTGTGAGCCGGCAGATGCCAGCCATACTCGTTAAGTTCGGGAATTAACCGTATCCAGCGTAACAGATTGCAAGGCCGGGTCCACCTGTAAGACCAGATCCTGTACGTTTCGGACAACCACGGCCTGGCCCACATCAAGGTTGGAAGAGGAAACGGCATTCCACAGTGCGCCGCGAACAAACACCTTGCCGGTAGGCAGCAGCGGCGACCGGGCCACGCCAATTTCACCGATGAGAGATTCCTTACCGGTGACAACCTTGTTTCGTCGCGCGCGGACAGCGAGAGTGAGAAGAAAGACGGTGATGGCCCCGAGTGGAAGGGTGACGGCAAGGGCAGTGGCCAGCTTTACGCGCATCTCCGGGATGGGCCCATCGACCAGGAGGAGCAAGCCGAGGACCATCATGGCCATGCCTCCGGCGGTGAACAGGCCGTGCGAGTGGAACTTGGCCTCCAGAGCAAAGAGAACAAACGCGCCAACCACCAGGGCCACCGATTCATAGCGCGTGGGCAGCATCTGCAAGGCGTAGATGGAAACCACAATGGCAATGAGGCCAACTGCGCCGGGAACAATTCCGCCGGGATGATTGAACTCAATCATCAGGGCGAACAGGCCAAGCGTAAACAGGAGCGCGGTGATGTTGGGGTCCATCAAGACGGCAAGTATTTTTTCGCGCAGAGTCATGTTGTAGAGCCTGACGGGCTTGTCGGCGACGTGAAGCACAACCTTCGATCCGTCAAAGCGCGTGATCTGTTTGCCATCAATCTGCCTGAAGAGGTCGTCCTGGTCTTTGGCGATGTAATCGATCAGGTGTTGGGAAAGAGCTTCATCGGCAGTGAAGGACTTTGACTGGCGCACGGCGCTCTCGGCCACTTCCACGTTACGTCCGCGTTTGCTGACGTAGGAGCGCATGAGAGAGGCTGCGTAGTTTTCAATTTTGTCCTTCATCACCGGGTCCATGATGGCGCCGTTGCCCAGCACAGGATGGGCAGCGCCGGTGTTCGTGCCTGGCGCCATGGCTGCCACGTCAGCCGATTCAAGAATGAAGAACCCCGCGGAAGACGCGCCTTTGCCCGATGGCGATACATAGATGATGACCGGGACTTTGGAATCCAGGATCTTGTGCACAATGTCTTCCATGGAACTGAGCAGGCCGCCGGGAGTGCGTATCTCAATGAGCACGGCGTCAGCATGGGTGCTTTCGGCTTCCTGTATGGCGCGCTCAATGTATTCCGCGGAGAGCGGATGGATGGCGGAATCCACCACCACCTTCACCACGTCAGCGCGGGCCGCAAGGGGCAGAAACAGAATTGTGCTGAGAGCGAGAAGAAAAATCCGGCGAAGCGAAATCACCTGCATAGCGTTACCTCTTGCGTAGCTTAGCTGTCTATTATCGGGGACGGGCCGCGCTACGGGCGGCCAGATCATGTTTCAGTGCCACGGCGGCGGCGTTGGCGGGATCCAGCGCCAGGGCCTGGTCAACATTCTTTTCTGCGTCGGCAACATTATTTTCTGCCATCGCGATACGCGCCATCACCAGCAGCGCGCCCGGTGTAGGCTTAATGCGAAGGGAGGCACCGGCTTCCTTGCGTGCAGCGTCCATATTCTGGTTGGCCTCAAGAACCTGCGCCAAACCAGCGTGTGCGGCAGCGCTGGAGGCATCGAGAGAGATGGCTTCGCGAAATTGTTTTTCGGCTTCGCTATCCAAGCCTTCTGCCAGCATGTCCTGTCCGCGCTGGACGTGGAATGCGGCGTGCTCCCATGGGGCCGCCGTTCTCATGCGGGCTTCATCGGCGTTGGCGATCTCCAGCGATATCTGCCGGTAGCCGGACTCATCATAATTAGTCTTGATACGCTCCAGAGGCATGCGCTGCATCTGCGAACCGGAAGAGAGAGTGTCAAGGAATGACTTGGCTTCACTATCGCCCTGCAAAGCCAGGGTCTCTTTCAATTCGCGCATGGCGGATTGCGCATCGCCTTCACGATAAAGTTCCACAGCAAGGTTGAAGTGGTAGTCAGGATCGCTGGGATCTGTCTGCACGCTTTTTTCAAAGTATGTGCGGGCGCGTTTCTGTCCTCGACGCGAGTTGACTACACCCAGATTGTTGAAGACTTCCGTAAGAGGCAATCGCGTGGAGAGAGTGCGGAAAGCCGTTTCAGCTTTATCCATCTGGTCAGCGTAATAGGCGGAAAGTCCCAGAAAGAACTGGGATTCATTGGCAGAAGGATCGCCGGCAGGGACCCGGGAAAATGCGTTAACTGCTTCCGGATAATTTCTGGCGGCGTAATAAGCCTTGCCCAGTTGCAGCATGGCAAGCGCGTTTTTAGGTTCAAGTCTCAGAGTTTCGCGAAAGCGCTTGATCTTTTCCTGTGCGTTGCCGGCGAGCACGCCGCGAACGTAGTTTTCCAGCGCGTCCAGACGGATGGCGGGGAACTGCGCGGTGAACTGATCCTTTGACAGGTCGCCGGCGAGCTTGATGGAGTTCAACAGGTCCCAGGCGAGCGCTGACTGTATGGTGACGAGGCTGGCGAGCGGGCCGGATTCGGTCATCTCCGGGCCAAGACGCAGGCGTGGAACGTCCATGATGCGGGCGTGCGCGGTGAGCGTGGCGCCGTCATATTTAAAGTTGCCGATCAGGACGTAATCAGCGTCAAGCTCCTGCGCAACCTGATAGACCGTGGCGCGTGAAGGCCGCGCAGTGGCCGGGATTCCCAGACGGTCAAGCGCATTGAGACGGTCATCGCGCTCCACCAGATAAAGTGTTCCGGCTTTAAGACGCGTGCTCAGGACTTCCGGAAAAGCTTCACCAATCCAATCGAGCCCAGGAGTGGTTGAGTTGTTCTCAAACGGCATCATCAGCAGGATCTGGCTGGAGTGGTCAGCGTCCGGCTGGGCGGAAGCGTCCTGCGTGGCGGCTTGCGCAACTGCCGGCTGCGCGAACCCAGACAAACCAGCGGCAACGACCAATACGAGCAATATACGGGCTGAGCGGCTCAAGATGGTTAAATTATAGGGCATGGAGCAAGCTATGGAAGACGGCATCTTCATTCTTACCGGCGCGGGCATCAGTGCGGAAAGCGGCGTCCCGGTGTTTCAGGGAACTGACTGGCGCGGACACAGCCATTACGATCTGGCAAACATTGATACATGGCATGCTGATCCGGAACTGGTGTGGGAATATTACTCTGAGCGGCGTCAACGTATGCTTGGAGCGCGTCCCAATGCAGCGCACGGTGCCCTGGCCGAGTTACAGAAGACCCTGGGCGATGAAGTGATGCTGTGCACGCAGAACGTTGACAGCCTGCATGAAGAAGCCGGCAGCGTTGATGTGATCCACATCCATGGCAGGATTTATGAAAGCCGCTGTGCGGATGGTTGCGGGCGTCCGCCATTTGCGGACCAGGCAATCTACAGCCGCGGCGCGCTGCCACGATGTGAGTGTGGAGCACTGGTTCGGCCGAATGTGGTGTGGTTTGGTGAAGAGCCAAAGCAGCTCAAGCGCGTTTACGCTTTTCTGGATACGTGCCGGATGCTGATTGCGATTGGGACGTCCGGCAACGTTCAACCGGTTGCGAGCTTTGTGGCGATGCCCGGTCGCCAGCAGGTAATGAAGATTTATCTTGGATTGGACCGTCCGGCGAACGCGAAACATTTTGGCGAAGTGCATCTTGGTCCGGCAACGGAAATGGTGCCGAAGCTGGTGGAAAAGTTAATAGCCAGGGAACTTCGGCAATGACTGTGTGCCACGACTCACGATTTTTTTCTATACTGAGTACGCAATTGAAACGCGCTTCATTTTGCCGGGGGATTTTGTGAAGAATTTATTGACCATTGCTATTATCGGTGCACTGATTACCGTTGCGGGATGTTCAGGAAATAATGTGGGTACATCTCCTTCACTGCCGGAAGCTGTGGAAGGTGCGGCTGGCGCCGGAGCACAGTCGGAGCCGCAGCCGTCGCAGATTGACAGCCATTCCAATGGTGGATCGAGTCTGGCGGCCGCTTCACCTTACTCTGGTGACGGTAAAAGCACCGCTCAACAGAACGTGAATCCCACTCCGTTTCTTCAGGCAAGCAGTCCCATGAAAGCGGGAATGGCAATGCCTGCGGTAACGGGCACTACTCTGGTCAGCCGGGCCGATGGCACCATGTATGGCCCAACCGATATGTCACCGGCAGGAGCAGACCCGGGCCCGCAGGGGATGGCTGCATCCACTGCAAATCAAAGCGCACCGGCGAAACCCGCTGCCGCGGCGAAGCCGGCGAATAAGAGCGCAACACAGAAATAGGCGGAAACAATTAGATTCTTTAATTCCTGTCCAATAATGCTCTAATCGCGCAGGCGTAGTTTCTTATTAACTCGACTGATATTGCGTGGCGGGCTTAGAGTTTTCAAGCTCGCCACGCAACAATCTTTTATTCGAGGACTCCGCTATCGCTTCGCCCTCACGCTGCGTTCGCGCAGTACGGCGCTCACTCCGCGTTTCACCCATTTCTTCCTTATAAGGGCTCCGCAACGCTACGCTGCTTCGCCCTCATGGTTAACGTTCACACCCTTGGCGAAGCGCCCCAATTACCTCACGCAAAATAAACCTCCCACGCCGTCCGATATGTATTGGCGTGTGCCTCGGCGCTGAGTTCAATGGGTTTTGAATAACCTCCGCCAGATGTCAGCACCAGCGGAATTCCCGAATCGCGTACGGACCTCATCACCATGCGATCCCGCTGAATCAGCCCCTGCGGAGTGAGAGATAGTCTCCCCAAAACATCCGTCAGCAAACCATCTACACCGGATTGATAAAAAATAACTTCCGGCGCGAATAAAAAAATTCGAGGCAATGCCGATTCGAGTGTTTCCAGATACTCGGCATCTTCAACCTTGTCTGGCAATGCAACATCCAGCTTGCTCACTTGCTTGCGAAAAGGAAAGTTACTTTGGCAATGGATGGAAAGAGTGAACACTTCGGGATCGCCCGCAAAGATCTCCGCGGTGCCGTCGCCCTGATGCACATCAAGATCAATCACCGCAGCGCGTTTGATCTTTCCCTGGCTGCGCAGCCATTGGATTGCTACAGCCACATCATTGAAGATGCAAAACCCAGCACCCTCCGCGCGAAAGGCGTGGTGAGTTCCTCCGCCAAGCGTTCCGCCCCAGCCGGTTTCCATCGCGTCTTTTGCGGCACTCAGCGTCGCCCCAACAGACGCACGCGAGCGGTTTACCAGCACGTCTGACCATGGCAGTCCAATGCGTCGCATAGCAGAGGGAGCCATCTCGCCGGCCATGAAGCTGCGCACATACCGCGGATCATGTGCCAGTTCAATGGTTTCAGGATCGGCCAGCGGTGCCCGTTCAAAGTCGAATCGGCTGTCAGCCTGAAGTATCTGCCGCACCAATCCGTATTTACGAGCAGGGAACTTGTGACCTTCCGGAAGCGTGATTACGTACTGGTCGGTATAAAAAAGACGGCCAATCTTCAAATTTCCCATAACCCTATTAAGTCCAGACGGTCTATAGTATGTGACCAGAAGGTCAAATTCCCACTGTCCGAATCCGCACACTTGATTGCAGGAATGGACAACCAAGGTAAGCCACGGGCCAGGAAAAGGTAAAATTTACCTTTTAGAATCATTAAGTTACCAACGAAACTGCTTTGGCATGTTGGATGCACCTATTTAACCGCAATGGATATTGTTCGCGACGAATCGGTAAAACGGAAGAAGCGTCAGAAACAGATGCTTCTGGGTGCGGCCGCTGTGTTGGCGGTAGTGGGGATTACTCTGGGTGTTGGGACTCTCAAGCCGGCTGCTCCCAGCGTGGAAGTCAGCACCATATGGCCTGATACCGTCAAGCGCGGATCCATGATGCGCCAGGTTCGCGGCCTCGGTACTCTGGTGCCAATTCCTGAAGATGTCCGTCTAATCGCTGCAGAGACGGATGTTCGTGTGGAGCGTATCATCGTGCTTCCCGGTACGCCCGTGAAGCCCGACACGGTCATCATGGAGCTTAGTAATCCCACGGTGGAGCAGGAAGCCGTTTCCTCTGGGCTGGACGTGAGGTCGGCGGAAGCGGAATATCACAATACCAAGGCCAAGATCAGTAGCGACCTGATGACGTTGAAAGCCGGGGCGGCAACGGTGGAAGCGGACTACGAAAACGCCAAGCGTGATGCCGATGCGAACAAGGAACTGAACAAGATTGGTGTGCTCTCTGATTCAGCTTTGAAGGCCTCTCTGGCCAAGGCCCATGAGATGGAAGTGCGGCGGCAGATTGAGCAGGAGCGAATCGCGGAGAGCACGGAAGCGATCAAAACCCAGATGCTGGTGCAACAGTCCAATATTGATTCGAAACACGCGATGGCCCAGCTTCGCTCGCGTCAATTGGAGGCCTTGAAAGTCCGTGCCGGCATCTCCGGTGTATTACAGGAATTGCCGGTGCAGGTCGGACAGCGTGTTGCTCAGGGCGCCATTCTGGCCAAGGTCGTTCAGCCGGACCACCTGAAGGCTGAACTCAAAATTCCGGAAACGCAGGCCAAGGATATCGTCATCGGTCAGAGTGGGGAAATTGACACCCATAATGGCATCGTTAAGGGCACCGTCTCCCGTATTGATCCCGCAGTTCTGAACGGTACCGTTACGGTGGACGTGAAGCTGGATGAATCTCCCGGCAAGGCGGCACGGCCTGACTTGAGCGTGGATGGAACCATCACTCTGGAAAAGCTCGACAATGTCCTCTATGTCGGACGTCCGGCCTTTGGCCAGGAAAAGAGCACCGTCGGCATGTTCAAGATCGATCCTGATGGCAAGGGTGCTACGCGCACGCCGGTGGAACTGGGACGGAGTTCGGTAAACACCATTGAAGTGCTGCGCGGTCTCAAAGAAGGCGACCAGGTGATACTGTCTGACATGTCGCGGTGGGACAACCAGGAACGAATTCGTCTCGAACGATGAAAACGATTAAAGCTATAAAAATAATATAGAACCACAATCGCATTCAAAACGTATTGAGTTGTAGCGGGCCCCCACAAGTTGAAGCTTCATCAAACGCACTCGATTATCAGGAGAGAAAACGTGGCCATAAGACAAACTCTGATCAACCTGGAAAATGTGACCAAGGTCTTCTACACGGATGAAGTAGAAACACATGCGCTTTCCGGTATCCATCTGGACATTGCCAAGGGCGAATACGTCGCCATCGCCGGCCCTTCCGGATGCGGTAAATCGACTTTGCTCTCCATTATCGGCCTGCTTGATTCACCCACGGACGGCTCTTACGTGCTCAACAGCCGCCCCGTGCAGGGACTTGATTTCTCTGATCGCGCTCGCATCCGCAACCAGGAAATCGGTTTCATCTTCCAGAGTTTCAACCTGATTGGCGATCTCACGGTTTATGAAAACGTAGAGTTGCCTCTCACCTATCGTTCCATGTCATCACCGGAACGTAAAAAGCGCGTACAGGAATCCCTGGAGAAGGTCGGCATGGCGCACCGCGTGCGTCATTATCCTTCACAGCTCTCCGGCGGTCAGCAGCAGCGCGTAGCTGTGGCCCGCGCACTGGGTGGTTCACCTTCCATCCTTCTGGCGGACGAACCTACCGGAAACCTGGACTCACGCAACGGCGAAGCCGTCATGGATCTGTTGCAGCAGTTGCACCGTGAAGGCGCAACCATCTGCATGGTTACCCACGATGCTCGCTTTGCCAAACACGCTGAGCGTACCATCCATCTCTTTGACGGCAAGGTTGTCGAAGAGACGGAAGCGGCTCGCCAGGCTGAGATGGCTTAAGCCAGTCATTCACTCTTGACTTTTTATTCCACTAAAATGCGCGCTGCGCACGGAGGTGACGTGTGTCTACCTTGATTCAGGACATTCGCTACGGCTTGCGCACACTGCAGAAATCGCCAGGGTTTACCCTTGTCGCCATCATCACGCTGGCCCTTGGCATCGGCGCAAATACGGCCATCTTCAGCATCGTGAACGCGGTATTGCTCAAGCCACTACCGGTGCCGGAACCGGATCGGCTGCTGTACGTTACCTCCGCCTTCTCCAACCAGAAGGATCTAAACCGGCCTTTTGCCATTTCGTATCCCGATTTTCTTGATTGGCGCTCCACCGCCAGGTCCTTTTCCGGCATCGCTTCCTATCATGGCGATAGTTTCACTCTTACCGGACTGGCGCAGCCTCTTCATGTGGACGGCTCTACCGTTTCCGGCGATTTTTTCAGCGTGATAGGCAAGCAGCCATTTCTGGGTCGCGGCTTCATGCGTGACGAAGAAAAACCGGGATCGCGCGTTGTGGTACTCAGCCATCGTCTATGGGAATCCGCTTTCCATGGCGACAAGACTATTGTTGGTCGCTCCATCGCCCTGGATAAACAGAGTTATACGGTGGTGGGCGTGATGCCCCCGGGATTCGTGTTCCCCATGGAAGGCCCACCTCCGGACTTGTGGCGTACCTTCGCTGCGGAAGGGGAAACACTGGACCCTAAAGAACCTCCTAGCACAACCCAACGTGGAGCTCATTATCTTCAGGCCGTAGCCAGGCTCAAGACAGGCGTGTCTATTGAAGCCGCACATGAAGAGATGAACCTGATCGCCGGCAATCTGGCAGCGCAATATCCTGATACCAACAAGAAATTTTCCGCCGCCACCGTCCTTCCGGAACTTGAGCATCTGGTTGGCAGGAACCGTACGCAACTGGTGATCCTTCTTGTCTCCGTCGCCGTGGTATTGCTGATCGCTTGCCTTAACGTTGCCAACCTGTTGCTTGTTCGCGCCAGCGGACGCAATCGTGAAATCGCCTTGCGCGCCGCGCTCGGTGCAAGCCGCGTGCGCGTGGTTCGCCAGATGCTTACGGAAAGCATGGTTCTGGGTCTTGCTGGAGCGTTGTTGGGAATTCCCCTGGCGTGGTGGGCCCTCAAAATATTTATCAGCCTCAATGAGAACATGCGTCGCATTCAGGGCGCTGGACTTGATGGTACCGTGCTTGCTTTTACCGCCGCCATCACGCTCCTTACCAGTATCATCTTTGGTCTGGTGCCGGCGTTGCGTGCATCCAGTCCCAATCTCAATGAGTTCATGAAAGAGGGCCGCAGCAGTACTGCGAGCGCTTCTCATAGTCGCCTGCGGGGAGCTTTGGTGGTTGCGGAGACAACGCTTGGCCTCATGCTGCTGGTTGTTGCCGGACTTCTTCTGCGCAGCTTTCACCGTATTCTTTCCGTTGATCCCGGAATGAATCCCCATAACGTTCTCACTCTGAACTTTGATTTGCCCGAGAAGACGTATAACGAGCACCAGCAGATTGATTTCTATACTCAGCTTTTGACCCGGCTGCGCGCCGTTCCCGGAGTTGTTTCCGCGGCTGCCGTTACGCCCCTGCCGTTGAGCGGAGGCAATTCCATCATCACCTTTACCATTGAGGGCCGTCCTGTTCCCAAATCCGAAGAGCCTTCTGCGGATATCAAAGTTGTTACGCCGGGCTACTTCCATACGTTGAACATTCCCATCAAGGCCGGACGCGACTTTACGGATCACGACGACGACAAAGCGCCTGGCGTCGTGGTTGTGAATGAAGCCTTTGCCCAGCGTTACTTCGGCAATGAGAATCCAATCGGCAAGCACATCACGCCGGGAGCTTCCAACCACGGGGAGCCAAAGCCGCGCGAAATTATCGGAATCGCCGGCAATGTTAAGAGCCAGAGGCTGGACCTGGAAGACCGTACCGAATACTACATTCCTGACACGCAACTGAATTTTGGGTCCATGTCAGTCTGTCTTCGTACCAGCGTGGAGCCCCACAGCATCACCTCTTCGGTGCGCAACGTGGTGGCTTCCATGGATCGTGATTTGCCCATCTATGACATTAAGACCATGGACGAGTATCTGTCTGCCACGCTGACCACGCCGCGTTTCCAGTCCACGTTGCTTCAGGCGTTCGGCGGGCTCGCATTGCTGCTGACGGCGGTGGGTCTCTACGGCGTGATCTCTTACAGCGTCGCCCAGCGCACTCGCGAAATCGGCGTCCGCATGACACTTGGCGCCAGCCGTGGCAATGTAGTCCAGATGGTGCTCAAGTCAGGCATCAAGCTCACGCTGATCGGCATTGTCGCGGGAGTCGCTCTTTCCCTCATCGCTACCCGCTTCGTCACCTCATTCAGCTCTGTTTTATTCGGCGTGAAACCAACCGATATCGGCGTTTTCTCCGCCGTTGTTGGCCTGGTTGCCATCGTCTCGATCCTGGCCTGCTACATTCCGGCTTACCGGGCATCCAAGGTCGATCCAATGATCGCTTTGCGCTATGAGTAGGTTTTCTCGTTTTTAATCCCGTGGGCAACGAGGGATCCCTACGGTCTGCAGAAAATGTTGTCGGTAGCGATGATTCGGACATAACGACTCCGCGACTCTGCCCATGCGCCTTGCCGTCGGGTAGTTTCGTTCGGCCTTGCAACTTCTGGAGGTTTCTGGCTCATAAAGTGGCTAATCGCGCACCTTCATTGATACACGACCATGCGCCGGCATCGCCCAACCGCACACACAAAATCACTTCCCCGGCCATCCCTCTGCGATATCATGTTCCCAGCAAATCCATCACTATCCTAGGACTGCATGACCGATTTGAATCCCGCAGACAGGCTTGATTCCTGGAAAGAGATTGCCTCTTTCCTTCGCCGTGACGTGCGTACAGTTCAGCGTTGGGAAAAAAAGGAAGCACTACCGGTACATCGCCACCAGCATGACAAGCTGGGATCGGTATATGCCTATCCCAAAGAACTGAATGATTGGTTCTCCACGCGGCAGCAGTCCGGAGCCACTACCGAACGCTCGACGGACAAGATCAAGCTGGCCGTTCTCCCCTTCGGTGTGCTTGGTGACCAGCAGGGAGACTACTTTACTGACGGCCTGACGGAAGAAATGATCACCCAGGTCACGCGCCTTCAGCCTGAACAACTCGCCGTGATTGCGCACAGTACAGCGCTGCAATACAGCGCCAGCAGTGCCTCACTCCAGCAAATGCGACAGGACCTCGGGGTCGATTACGCCCTGCAGGGTAAAGTCAGGCGCGCCGGGAATCGGGTGCGCATCACCGCTCAGCTCAGTGAAATCCAGGACCAGACGCAGCTCTGGGCTGAAACTTACGAGCGCGATATCAGTGACGTGCTGGGCGTTCAGGCTGAAATTGCTCAGGCCATCGCTGCCGAAATTCACGTAGCTTTGAATCTAACGGAAAGTAACCGTCTGGCTGATTTGCAAAAAGGGAAGCGACGTGTAAATCCTGAAGCCTATGACGCGTACTTGCGCGCCCGCTACCATCTGCATGAGATGATGCCGTCCAGCATCGAAAAAAGTGTGACGGACTTTGAACAAGCCATCCGGCTCGATCCAACCTTCGCCGCCGCGCATTCAGGACTGGCGATTTCCTCAGCGCTCCTCGCGATCGTTCCCTTTGACGTGGCTGCACCGCGCGATACCATGCCGAGGGCGGAAGACTCGGCGCGCCAGGCGCTTGCATTGGACGAATCCCTGGCCGAAGCACATGCTGCGCTGGCGTTGGTGCAGCACCATTTTCACTGGAACTGGGCAGCCGCTGAAGTCAGCTATAAGCGCGCGATTGAACTCAGCCCGGATTATTCCGCGGCGCATCTCTGGTATTCATGGCTGCTTCTGGCCATCAATCGCCGTGACGATGCCTTCCGCGAAATCGATGCCACCACGCGCATCGTGGAAGAAACCGATCCCCGCCGGCTGGTTGCGGTCCATGCCACGCGAGCGCAGGCGCTTTACTTTGGCCGCGCGTATGACCGTGCCATCACGGAATGTAGAAAAGCCCAGCAGCTTGAGTCCGGCAATGCCATGCTGCATTACATCATTGGTCGCTCTTACATGAGGATGGGCAAACAGGATGAGGCCATTGCGGAGCTTAAGGCTGCCAGTGGTGCGCCCGGAGATTTTCCCCTCGCTGACGCTGCTCTAGGTCTGGCGTATGCCGTGTCTGGCAAGCTCGATGAAGCACAGCAGATTGGCGCTCGCTTTCGTGAAACAATGGCGCGTCGCTACATTCCACCAACATACTTTGGCATGCTGTACGCCGGAATGGGTGATCGCAATCGCGCCCTGATATGGCTCAAGAAGGCTTTTGCTGAACGTGCTGACGGACTTACCTGGCTTGCGGTTGAGCCCATGATGGATGACATCCGGTCTGACGAAGGCTTTCAGGAACTTTTGCAGCAGATCGGACTGGATAAAATCAACGATCTGCCAACCGAACCGAACTAAATCTCCTATACTGCGGTTTTTCTCAATGACCCTCGAGCGACAACGCTTCTCATCCACTGCTTGCCCGGAATCCGCCTGCGCTCCCTGCGGCTTCCCGGTTGCGCGCGCATCTGGTATGACAGGGGTTCATTCTGCGCGCTGAGCTGGTGCCAGCCTGAACCCGCGCCAAGTTCATACACACCAATGAAGCCACCCGACAATACCTGGAATGGTTTCTGAATGTGGTTCTGAAAATCGAATTGTGCTCCCAGCTTCCTGAATGGCTCAAACCACGCCGGAAAAACGAAATCAGAAACCGTCACCCCATCAATGTCATAGCCGTATTTCTCGTCTTCACACGGGTCACATATTTCATACGGATAGAGCTTACCGCCTCCGGTATCCGGCTGGTCGATCACCGTCAGGTTAATCGCAGGATCCACCAGCAGTTCCAGCAATTCATGGCTGGCGGTAACGCTCCATTTTAAGTTTTTATCAATGTCACCCTTGGCAAAGACCTTGCCCAGAGGCAGGCCGTTGTTGCTCAGGTCATGGTAACCAAGCGTGCCCGCCTGATCGGAGTTGTCCAGCACAGCCAGCCACCATGCATCCGATCCGGGCTGCTGCCCTGCTGGCACGAATGTGACATTCGCGTCCACGCCCCAGACGGGAGCAAAGTCGCGGTGCACCTGTTTTTGCAGTGATGGCAGAATGGCCTGGATCTGGTCATCCTTTAACACTGTACTTTCATTCACAACAGCAATCTGTATGAGCGCCATGGATTCTCCGAGACGGCAATATCTTTGCCGGAGCATATCTCGCCCAGCCTCACCGCTGCAATCCTCTTTGATGAAATGGGCCAATTTTGTGCACAACCAGAACACCTGAATACGGACTAAGGCAAAAAAGAGTGCACTGGAAAACCGAACCGTTGTCTCCGCTGCGTTTACATTGGGTAGCTGTAAATTTCGCAGGCAGGGAGAAGCACATGGCTCCGGGACTTGATGCTCTCAAACACATCGTCGTTCTGATGATGGAAAACCGCTCTTTCGACCACATGCTGGGAAGCTTGAAAGCGATCGATCCCAGAATCGACGGCCTTGACGGCACGGAATCCAACCGCGATACAACTGGAGAGCCGGTAAAAGTTCAGTCCATTGCAGAATTTCAGGCGCAGCTCCAGCCTGATCCCGGTCACCATTTTGAAGATGTGAAGCTGCAGATCTTTGGTGACAGTGGCGCAGACACTCCGACCATGGACGGCTTCGTAAAAAGCTATTTCCAGAAGCAGCAGGATGTGAACCACTCGCACGGAATCATGAACTACTTCTCGCCGGATAAGGTCCCGGTCCTGAGCCGTCTTGCACAGGATTATGCCGTCTGCAATCGCTGGTTCTCATCATTGCCAGGACCAACGCTGCCCAACCGCGCCTTCGCTCATTTCGGGACCTCATTCGGCAATGTGGAGATGACGGTTTACTACCTGGGCAAGCCGGTGAAGTCAATTTACGAGCGCATGCTGGCTGCCGGCCGGACCGCGAAGATTTATTACTACGATGACACCAGCGGCAGTCTGGGCATGGCCTTTATGCTCAAGAACCAGTCCAAACTCTTTGGCACACTGGATGAGTTTTATTCTGCCTGTGACAATGACACCCTTCAGGACTACTCGTTCCTCGAGCCAAATTACGGCGACCATGATGACGATGATGGTGAACACATTGCCTCTGACCAGCATCCTGACCACAACGTGCTCGAAGGTGAAAAGCTCATCTTCAAGGTCTATGACAAAATTCATCGCAGTAAAGCATGGCAGAACACGCTGCTGGTCGTTGTTTATGACGAGCATGGAGGAATTTACGATCACGTGATTCCGCCGGGCACCTATGGCAATACTGTTGTGCAGCCGTCCATTGTGGCTGACGATCAGAACCAGACGAACAAAGATTTCAAGTTTGATCGCCTTGGCGTGCGCGTGCCCGCGGTCTTGATATCGCCATGGATTCAGCAGGGAACCGTCATCAATGACACGGTTTATGAGCACGCGTCTATTCCAGCCACCGTCGCGCAGAAGTTCATGGCCAATCCAGATCAATTCTCCCGCTCGAATCGAGAAAAAACGGCTCATACGTTTCTCGATGTCCTGACACTTTCACAAGCCAGAACTGACCCGCCAAGGACTCTCCATTTTGGCAAAATAAACATATTTGCGGCCACGGATCCCAACACCATCAACGTACCAAACACACCGCCCGAAGCTTACGACCCCGGTCGTGTCATGCACATGATGCTGTGGGAGCACGTCCAGGGTCTGCGTGAAGTGGAAAGGACGTTGCCGGCTAACCAGCAAACCGGCATCGACATTGGCACACTCAAAACAGAGGCCGACGCAGGACGCTACATCAAGGCGATGACGCAGATACTTCGCCAATCCAGTCCGGATGCGGCCGCAGCCCAAAAGGCATCGTGATGAAAACCGCAATATTCCTTTCCGTCATGGCGTTTTTCGCCGTTTCTTCCGGAGCACAGGAAAACCAGCTTCAGGCGGAGTTCCGCCAGGAGTTTACAGAGCTCAATGACACCTGCGTTCACGGAGGCTTCAAGGGATTACTGGGCTGTGGTCAGACCATGGTCATGGGCAAACCTCTGCATCTTGCTCCGGGAAGCATTGCCCCTCAAAACGGTTTTTCCGTTGGTCCGGCCTTCACGCATGAAACCAATTACACCAGCGGGTGGACGTTGAAATACAACGCTGACGCCGTTGTCTCAACCAATCAATCGCTTCGTGCCGGTCTGTATATGAAAGCCATCCCGAAAGAATGGCAATGGACTGGTGACAAGAAGCCGATCTTCAACTTTTACAGCCAGTACACATCGCTCAACAAGATTTTCTATTTTGGTCCGGAACCGGTGGCCAGCCGGGCGTTGCAGACATTCTTTGGTATGACGGAAAGCGTAAGCGGAGCCAACGCGATCATCCCTACGGCCTCGCCGTTTTCTTTCTACGGGGAAATCAACGTTCGCACTGTGGACATCCGCGGCCGTCATGGTGACACCAGTCCGTCGACTGAGCAGCTATTTAATGACGCAAATACCCCTGGCCTAACCACACAGCCCACGTTCATACAGTTTGGTGAGCGTATTCGTTTTAAGCCAAAGCTCCCCGCTGGAATCAGGCTCGACTATTCAGCCACCCTGCAGCACTACCACGCCGTAGGTGACAGTCGTTTTTCCTTCCGCCGGTTCACGCTCGACTTTGACCACCAAATCCCGCTCCATCAGAAGCAGACAACAGTTTCTGAAGGCAGTGAAAGTGCTTCCGGTCCCGATGAAATCCGTGACAAGGTTGCGGGCGCGCCTGAGTTAAAGTCCGTGACCACCAACACAACCGGTAGCGTCGGGTTTCGCGCGTTAATCGTCGGCTCAGTTGCCGGCGGAGGCTCCGTGGTGCCGTTTTATTTTCAGCCGACACTCGGCGGTTCAGACATCAACGGTGAAAAAGGATTGGCCAGTTATCCCGATTACCGATTCCGCGCTCCCAACCTGATGTTGCTTCGTGCCAACGTGGAGCATTCGCTGTACTGGATTTTCGGCCTGACTGCGGCGGTTGACGTTGGCAAAGCGGCAGCCACGCGCAACGACCTCGATTTCACCCATCTCCGCCATTCCTATAGCGGAGGCATCACCATCCGCGCCGGCAATCTCCCGCAGGTATCACTGGTGTTTGCCTGGGGCGGAAGGGAAGGTACGCATACCATCGGATACATTAATCCGGCATTGCTGGGAACCAGCGGACGGCCATCGTTGTACTAAGCGGCGTTGCGGGACTGCGCATTGTTTCGAACCAGCAACGCGGATTGCGTCGCTAAAAAACTAAGAGCGTCATCTCGACATCCGTTAGGCGAACGCGCGCATTGATCAGCGCGTGACCGGGGGCCCCCGGCGCAGGCTTCGTGCGTTGGGGTGACAGTAGGATGGAGGGATCTTGTGCTCGGTTTTTGTCGAATTGCCCTGGTCGGCGAGCTAATTCGCTCAATGAACCTACGCGGCATTTGTTAAACCGTGCGCCGTTGTCTCGCCACTTCATACATTACGATGGCCGCAGCCACAGACACGTTCAGTGAGGGGATCTTCCCGATCATCGGGATCGAAACCAAAAAGTCGCATTTCTTGCGGACTTGTTCATGTAGTCCGTGGCCTTCCGCGCCCAGCACAAGAGCGCAGTCCATCTTGTAGTCAATCTGGTCGTACAGTTTCGTCCCGCGTTCATCGAGTCCGACGGTCCAGATGTTCTTTTCTTTCAAATCTTCCACGGCGCGCCCAATGTTGGTGACCTTCGCGATGGGCATATACTCTGACGCGCCCGCCGACGCCTTCACCACCGTGGCTGTCACGCCCGTTGCGCGACGTTCCGGAATCAGGAGCCCATCCACACCCGCGCCTTCCGCTGTCCGTATGATCGCCCCAAGGTTGTGGGGATCCTCAATCCCATCAAGAACCGCGACGAAAGCATATTGTCCGCGCTTTGCCGACAATATGTCATCCTGGGACACATACTGTTTCTCTGCTGTAACGGCAACAACGCCCTGATGCGACGGCGTTTGTGCCAGACGCGTGAGATCGTCGCGCTGCATGGCGCGCACGGCAACGCCTGCACTACGGCAAAGTTGCGTAATCTTCTGTATGCGAGCGTCTCCACGTCCGCCGGCGACAGCAACGTATTCAAAGGCCCGTCCACGTGCGGCCAGGGCTTCTTCCACCGCATGGATTCCAAAGATGACCTGCATCGGTTCGATTGTAACTTCTTTCTTGTCGCTCCGCTCCAAACCGCTTTGAGTTCATTTCTGCTGGACACATCATCAGGCCTGCTCTTGCATCGGCCTCGACGCGCGTGGGCGGCGCGAG
>Ga0209863_10000124_pt1 | contig 47823 bp, 49 predicted proteins | sample OrgsoiDNA2013046_FD_185796 | JGI IMG/M metagenome (GOLD analysis project Ga0209863, IMG submission 185796) | Permafrost soil microbial communities from the Arctic, to analyse light accelerated degradation of dissolved organic matter (DOM) -... | ecosystem: Environmental > Terrestrial > Soil >...
TTCCAGAACACCTTCACCACTGCGGTCCCGCCGGACACGCTGCCGATCGGTAGCGGCGTTCTCCAGCTTCCGGGTCTCGACAGGGCCCTCGTCGGCGTGCCGACCGGCAGCCGGGTGCTCATTGTGCTGCCACCGAGCGCGGGCTTCGGGCGGATCACCACGACGATGCCGACCGGCGTGAAGAAGACGGACACGGCACTTCTGGTCTTCGACGTGCGGGCGAGCTACTCCGGTGACGCCGGGCCGACCGGCACCACGGTCTCCTCGGGTGGGGGAGCGTTACCAACCGTGTCCGGCCCACTGACGAGCAAGCCTGTGGTGGCCATCCCGAAGACGGCTGCTCCCACCGTGTTGTCGACCGCCACCCTTGTGGAAGGCACCGGCGCGACGACCGTGACCGGAGACGAACTGGTCGTGCAGTACCTCGGACAGATCTGGGCGAGCGGCAAGGAGTTCGACTCCTCCTGGTCCCGATCGACACCCGCCGGGTTCACCGTCGGCGTCGGCGACGCCATTCAGGGCTGGGACAAAGCGCTCGTGGGCGTCAAGGTCGGCAGCCGGGTGCTGCTCGTTGTCCCGCCAGCCGACGGATACGGTACGGCCGGAGAATCCCAAGCTGGCATCAGTGGCACCGACACGTTGGTATTCGTGGTTGACGTGCTCGGTGCCTTTAAGGACTGACGTAACCACGCTCCCGAGCGGAAGGACCCCTGTGACCCAGCGAGACAAGCCCGAGATCGACTTTCCCGAAGGCGAGCCGCCGGTCGAACTGGTCATCGTCGACGAGATCATCGGCGACGGCGCCGAAGCTGCTGCCGGGCGCACGGTGGTCGCGCATTACGTCGGCGTGGCGTTCTCGACCGGCGAGGAGTTCGACAGCTCGTGGGGCAGAGGGGACCCGCTGGCCTTCGCGCTCGGGGCCGGCCGGGTCATCAAGGGGTGGGACCAGGGCCTCGTCGGGATGCGGGTCGGCGGCCGCCGGAAGCTGGTCATTCCGTCCGACCTGGCATACGGCGACCGCGGTGCAGGTGGGGCGATCGCACCAGGGGAGACGCTGATCTTCGTGGTCGACCTCGTTGACGTTAAATGAGGGTCGACCTCGTCGACGTCAAGTGAGTGTCGACCTGGTCGACGTGAGGTAGTGCGTTAGCGTCCTGGACATGTCTGCCCGCAAGACCGAACGCTTACTGAACCTTGTCATCTGCCTGCTCGCGACCCGTCGCTACCTGTCCGCGGAGCAGATCCGGCGTACCGTCGCGGGGTACGAGGATCTTGCCGACGAAGCTTTCAAGCGCAAGTTCGAACGCGACAAGGAAGACCTTCGCGACCTCGGCATCCCCCTTGAAACCGGCAGCGATAGCCCCTTCGATGACGAGCCCGGCTACCGCATCAGGCGCGACGACTACAGCCTTCCCGAGATCGCTTTCGAACCGGCCGAACTCGCAGTGCTCGGTGTCGCCGCGCGCACCTGGCAGCACGCCAGCCTTGGTGGTCAGGCCTTCGAGGCGGTCTTGAAGTTGCGAGCTGCCGGCGTCGATATCGATGACGCCGTGCCGGTCGCCATCGAAACGCGAGTCGCGACCAGTGAGCCGGCGTTCGAGCCGTTGCGGCGGGCGGCCACCGACCGTCGTCCGGTCGAATTCGATTACCGGACGCCGGGGGCGACCCGCCATGTCGAGCCCTGGGGTCTGGTCTCCTGGCACGGTCGCTGGTATTTGGTGGCGTACGACAGCGACCGCGCCGACACGCGGGTGTTCAGGGTCAGCCGGATCGTCGGACCCGTCAACGAGTCGGGCTCAGCGGGCCGCGTCGTGGTGCCAGACGGTACCGACATCAGGTCGATCGTGAGCGCGATGAACGTTGACAGCGAGCGGCTGACAGCAACGCTGCGGGTCCGGCGAGGCGCCGCCCTCGGTCTGCGGCAGCGCGCCACTTCGGTGACAGCGCTGCCCGACGGGTGGGATCTCGTCGAGTTGGCCGCGTCCCAGGTGGAGCGGCTCGCCGATGAAGCCGCTGGCTACGGAGCCGACGTCGTTGTGGTCGAACCGGCCGCGGCTCGCGCCGCCGTGCTATCCCGGCTTCGGGCGGTGGTCCGATGAGCGGATCGACCGAACAACTGCCAAGACTGCTGTCACTGGTGCCCTACCTGCTCACCCGGCCAGGCGCCCGGATGGCCGATGTGGCGCGGACCTTCGGCGTGACGGAGGAACAGATCGCCCGCGATCTGGAGCTCGTCTACATGTGCGGCCTGCCCGGGTATTTCCCGGGCGATCTGATCGAGGTCGACATCACCGCCGCGGGTCGAATCACCGTGAGCAATGCCGACCAGATGCGCCGGCCGTTGCGGTTGTCACGAGACGAGGCGCTCCCGTTGATCGTGGGGCTTCGGATGCTGGCTGACTTGCCAGGCCTTCAGGATCGCGACGCTGTCGATTCGGCGTTGGCCAAACTCGAAAGCGCGGCAGGTGAAGCCGCCACGAACGCCCCGATTGCGGTCGACATCGAACCGGCCGGCGGCAGCGCCGAGATCCTGGCGGTCGTGCATCGGGGACTCGCCGAAAAGCGGCGGCTGCACCTGAGCTACTACGTCCCAGCCCGTGACGAGACGACGGAGCGCGACGTCGACCCGATGCGGGTGAGCGTGGTCGAAGGCCGGGGCTACCTCGAGGGGTGGTGCCGCCTAGCCGACGCCGTCCGCCTTTTTCGGCTCGATCGGATCACGGCGGCGAGCGTCCTCGACGTGCCCGCCGCACCGCCGCTGGAGGCGCAACCACGTGACCTCGACGCTGGGTTGTTCCAGCCGGGTCCTGGCGACCTCCAGGTCGTGCTCGAGGTCGGGCCGACCGGCCGATGGGTGTCGGAGTACTACCCATGCGAATCGGTAGATCCGCTGCCGGACGGCGGCGCCCGCATCGTGTTGCGCACGCCCGACACCCGCTGGGTGCGGCGACTGGCCCTTCGACTGGGCGCCGAAGGGCGCGTCGTCGAGCCCGTCGAGTTGGTTGAGGCCGTGGTAGCCGATGCGATGGCGGCGCTGGCCGCGTACGCCGCCGACGATTTGCTGGCCTAACCCGCCGCCCTTACCGCGGTTCAGAGGCTGGACGCCGAGAGGGCTGGCGCGGTCCTCCGTAGCCAGCTTTGTGCCGCCGGTCGGGACCTTCGGCGCGACCGTTCAGCCAGCGGCCGTCGGGGCCGGTTGCGCACAGTTGCAGCCCGCGCGGCGGGGATTGATGGGTCGGTCGGCGAGGGCTTTCGGCGGGCGGCGCAACGCGACGTCCGCCGACTGGCGGACTCGGGGCACAACTGGGCCATTCGGGCTACCGGAAAGGGGCCGCACGTGTCGTCAAGAGTTCTTCGGCGACTGTCGAAAGGTTTGACGTCGCCAAGTTGAGGCGGCTCGGCGGAAGGAACCATGGCAATGACCACAATCAAGGCGACCTGCCCCACCTGCGGTGAGGTCGAACTCACTGCAGATGACCTGACCCTGATGGTCTGCAGCCAAGCCCCGCTGTCGTACTACGCCTTCCGCTGCCCGCGCTGCATCGAAGAGATCCGCAAGCCGGCCGACGACCACATCATCTCGCTGCTCGTCTCTGGCGGTGTCCGCGCAACTAGCTGGAGCATTCCGGCCGAGGCGCTCGAAGACCACGCAGGCTCGTCGATCAGCTACGACGAGTTGCTCGACTTCGCCCTCGCCGTCGAGCGCACCGACTACCTGGCCGCCTTGGCCGAGCACGCCTTCCGCGCTTAAGTCCACGAAGTCCAGCGCCTGAGCTTCGCTCCTCCACCTCACGCCGTCCGCGCACCTCGCGGGCGGCGTGATTTGATTACCGGATGGGCGGCCTCGGCTGGACAGTGCTCTTCGGATCATTGTTCGTCATCGCGATCAGCCTCCTCGCCCTCATTGGGCTGCGCTTGTGGCGCACGATGAAGGCGCTCGGTCGCGATCTTGAGAAGGCCAGCGAAGTGCTCGCCGACTTCGGATCCGCGCCTGACCACTCTGGGCCGCGCTGACCTGCCATATTTGTTCGGTCTCGATGTGGTGAACTGTTCGCGACTCCGCGGACGAACACCCACGTCGGCGTAGCATGGCTCCGACCCCGAGCGTATGGAGAATTTTGATGGATAACCCCGAGATCTGGATTGCCCTCATCATCGTCGGGTTCTTGATATTCGGCGCGAAGCGCATGCCCGACGCGGCCCGTGGCCTCGGCCGCTCGTTGCGAATCTTCAAGGCCGAGACGAAAGGCATGTTGACTGACGACGAGCAGAAGGCCGCCGCAACGCCGCCATTGCAGATCCCGGCCACCGTCCCTGCCCCCGTGTACGCGCCGCCCCTGCAGCAGGCACCCGTCGCCGCACCCGCGCCGGTGCCGGCCGCCGTCCCGGTCGAGCAGCCGGTTGTTCCGCAGCCGGTCGCCCAGCAGCCCGTCGCCGAGCACCACGACGCGCAGTAACCACCGTCCGCTCACGGTTTCCCTGTCATGGCCAGCCCGAGCCGCGGCCCTGAGGGGCGGATGTCGCTCGCTGATCACCTGCGCGAGTTGCGGGGCCGGCTGCTGAAGTGCACGATCGCGATCGCCGTCGGCGGCATCGTCTCGTTCGTCTTCTTCAGCCGAATCTGGGCGTTCCTCCAGCGGCCCTATTGCGAGGTACACCAGCATCAAGCCCTCGACGTCGTCCAGAAAGTCAAGGGCTGCGGCGCGGGGCCGCTCGTCTTCAGCAGCGTGTTCGACCCGATCCTTTGGCACTTCAAGGTTGCCCTGATCGCCGGCGTGGTCCTCGCCTCCCCGGTGTGGCTCTACCAGCTATGGGCGTTCGTCACCCCTGGCCTACAACGCAAGGAACGCCGGTATTCACTGATCTTCGTCGGGGCCGCGGTGCCGTTGTTCCTGTGTGGCGCATCTCTGGCCTACCTGGTGATGTCCAAGGGCCTCCAGGTGCTGTTGAACTTCGCACCGAAAAACACCGTCAGCCTCATTTCCATCGACCACTACCTGTCCTACGCGATGGCCATGTTGCTGATGTTCGGAGCGTCATTCGACATCCCGCTGCTCATCGTCATGTTGAACCGGGTCGGCGTGCTGAGCTACGCCCGGTTGAACAAGAGCCGGCGGCTGACGATCTTCCTCTGCTTCGTGTTCGCCGCGGTCGCCACGCCATCGGGTGATCCGTTCACAATGCTCGCCCTGGGCCTGCCGCTCATGCTGCTGCTTGAGGTTGCCACCCAGATCGCCCGAATCCACGACCGCCGCAAGGCGAAGGCTGAGGCCGCGTCCGGTGAGTCATTCGCTGACCTCCCCGATGACGAACCGTCGCCCCTGGATCTCAGCTCGCGCTGACCGCGTAGCGTGGCTGCTGTGTCGGCCGAGGTAAGTCCTGCTCAGCGTTACGCGGCCGCAAAGCGGCGGGCCAAGACGGCAGCATTCGAGTCGTTCCAGGCCCTGTACGACTTCCCGCTCGACGACTTCCAACTCGACGCCTGTCGCGCCCTCGAGGACGGCCATGGCGTACTCGTGGCCGCGCCCACCGGATCGGGCAAGACTTTAGTCGGAGAATTCGCGGTGCATCTGGCGTTGGCCGAAGGTCGAAAGTGTTTTTACACGACGCCGATCAAGGCACTGTCGAATCAGAAGTACGCCGACCTCGTCCGCAGGTACGGCCCGACGAAAGTCGGATTGCTCACTGGCGACAACACGATCAACGGCGAGGCGCCCGTGGTGGTGATGACCACCGAGGTGCTCCGCAACATGCTGTACGCGTCGTCGTCGACGTTGACCGGTCTCGGCTACGTGGTGATGGACGAAGTGCATTACCTCGCCGATCGATTCCGCGGCGGCGTGTGGGAAGAGGTGATCATCCACCTTCCCGAATCGGTTCGCCTCGTGTCGCTGTCGGCCACCGTCAGCAATGCGGAGGAGTTCGCCGACTGGCTCGTTACGGTGCGCGGTGAAACGAAGGTCATCGTCGAAGAACACCGGCCGGTGCCGCTTTGGCAGCACATGATGGTCGGCCCGCGGATGTACGACATGTTCGTCAGCGATGGCGCAAACGAGCTCAAAGTGAATCCCGAACTGGCTCGCGTCACCGGTGATGAAGAGCGTCGCGTTCGCGCGGCTGATCGCGCACGATCAGGTGCGCGCGGCGACCGACGTCCGCGTCGACGTGACACGCCGAGCAGAGTCGACGTCATCGAACGATTGGACGCCGAGGGGCTGCTGCCCGCCATTACCTTCATCTTCAGCCGTGCTGGCTGCGAAGGCGCCGTTGTGCAATGTCTGCGCGCAGGTGTGCGCCTGAACACGCCCGCAGAAGCTGCCGAGGTTCGAAGGATCGTCGAGGAGCGAACGACATCGATCCCCGAAGAAGACCTGCATATTCTCGGCTATCACGAGTGGATCGAAGCCCTCCAGCGGGGGATAGCCGCCCATCACGCAGGTATGTTGCCGACGTTCAAAGAGGTTGTCGAAGAGCTCTTCACCCGCGGTCTGGTGAAAGCTGTCTTCGCCACCGAGACCCTCGCGCTCGGCATCAACATGCCGGCCCGCACAGTCGTCCTCGAGCGACTCGTGAAATGGAACGGTGAAGCTCACGTCGACGTGACGCCGGGGGAGTACACGCAACTCACCGGCCGAGCCGGCCGCCGCGGCATCGATGTCGAAGGGCACGCGGTCGTGTTGTGGACGCAGGGATTGGATCCGGGCGCCGTCGCCGGACTCGCGTCAACCCGCACCTATCCGTTGCGGTCGAGCTTTCGGCCCTCGTACAACATGGCAGTGAATCTGGTCGGTCAGGTCGGTCGCGACACCGCCCGCGTGTTGCTGGAGTCTTCGTTCGCGCAATTCCAGGCTGATCGCGCGGTGGTCGGCTTGGCACGCCAGATCCAGAAGAACGATGAAGCTCTCGACGGCTACCGCGAAGCCATGGCGTGCCACCTCGGCGACTTCGAGGAATACGCAGCTTTGCGCCGCAAACTTTCCGACGTCGAAGCCGAGTCAGCCCGGTCCGCGGCCGCCTTGCGCCGCGCGGCGGCCGCCGCATCGCTAGAAAGACTGAAGCCGGGGGACGTGGTACGGATTCCGGCCGGACGGCGCGCTGGGCTCGCCATCGTGCTCGACCCGGGCCTCCAACCCGGCACCGACGACCCCCGACCGGTGGTGCTGACCGAAGAGCGCCAGGTCAAGCGCTTGTCGGCGCTCGATTTCCCCACCCCTGTCGAACCCGTCGGACGACTGCGCATCCCGAAGTCGTTCAGTGCGCGCAACTCCCAAGACCGCCGCGAGCTGGCGATCGCCTTGAAGGCTCGCGGCTTCGAAGGTCACGAGGATGCCGGCCGTCGCGCGCGGGGCGGGCAATCAGACGACGTCGCCGATCAGATCGCCGCGCTTCGAGCGCAGCTGCGTAGCCATCCCTGCCACGGCTGCAGCGACCGCGAGCAGCACGCGCGATGGGCGGAGCGCTACTGGCGCCTGCGCCGCGACACCGACGGGTTGCGCCGACGCGTCGAGAACCGCACGAACTCGATCGCCCGCGTCTTCGATCGCGTGTGCGACCTGCTCGAGCACCTCGGCTACCTCGAAGGCGAGAGAGTCACCGATGCCGGACGCCGATTGGCACGGCTCTACGGTGAGCTCGACCTGCTCGCCGCCGAATGCCTGCGGCAGGGCACCTGGAGTGGCCTGTCGCCGGCCGAACTTGCCGCCAGTGTGTCGGCGCTGGTCTTCGAGGCCCGCGAGCCGGTGACCGCGCCGCCACGATTGCCGCGCGGCAGGGTGCCCGACGTGCTCGACGCGACGATGAAGCTCTGGGGTCAGTTAGCCAAGGCCGAACGCGATCGGCGGCTGGACTTCCTGCGTGAGCCGGCACCGGGATTCGTCTGGGCGGCCTTCCGGTGGGCGTCGGGGGCCAGCCTCGACGCGGTGCTGACCGAAAACGCCATGCCGGCCGGCGACTTCGTCCGCTGGATCCGGCAGTTGCTCGATCTGCTCGGCCAGATCGCGCAAGCGTCGGACGACGAGATCCGGCTAGTCGCGGAACACGCCATGGATGCTCTGCGCAGGGGAGTCGTCGCCTACTCCTCGGTCGGCTGACCGACCCTGACCTTGAGGCTGCCGAGGAGGCGTTGAACGGGCGAGGCGACACCGTAGCGCTCAATCAACGCGAGCAACCGTTCTTCGTCGGGGATCCTTTTTGGGAGAGCGTCCTCGACGTTCCCGACCGGAACGTCGATGCGGGTCGCCACGACCACTCGCGCGGCCTGCAGGTAGTCGAGTGCTCCACGCAACTTCGTGCGAGTGCCGGCCGGAAAGCCCACATCACTGTCTGAGTCGAGTGCGACCAGCATCGCGTCGAGCGAACCGAACCTCGAGACAAGCGCCGCGGCGGTCTTGTCGCCAATGCCCGGCACCCCTGGCAGCCCGTCGCTCGGATCACCTCGCAACACCGCGAAATCAGCGTATGCCCGGCCAGGGATGCCATAGCGCGCGGTGACCGCCCCCTCGTCGATGAGATCTGCCTTGCCGACACCTCGAGCTGTGTACACGATGCGTACCGGCTTGAGGTCGTCGACCAACTGGAAGAGGTCGCGATCACCCGTCACGATGTCGACCGGACCTGCGGCGGCCACCGCCAGTGTCGCGATCACGTCGTCGGCCTCAAACCCGGCAACCCCCAGACGGCAAAGACCGAGTGCATCGAGAAGCTCCTCAATGACCGGCACCTGCGGCGACAGGGCGTCTGGCACCGTCTCGGCACCCGCAACAGCGACTCTGTGGGCCTTGTACGACGGCAGTAGCTGCACCCGAAATGCCGGCCGCCAATCGGCGTCCATACAGGCGACCAGCCGGTCAGGCCGGTAGCGGTCGACGAGAAAGGTGATGAAGTCGAGCAGGCCTCGAATCGCATTGACGGGTGAGCCGTCGGGGGCGGTCACGGTGTCAGGAATGCCATAGAACGCGCGAAAATACAGCGACGGAGTGTCGAGCAGCAGGAGGCGGTCCGAAGCTGAGCCGCGCGTAGATGTCACGGTGCTGAGCCTTGCACGGCTGAACGTGCGCGTGCACTGAGGGCCCGACCGCCGGCACCGTGCCGGGCTACATTGGCCAGGTGAAGGTCGAGCGCGCGCTGCCGACGACCGAAGCTGCCGAGCTGCTCGACCTGGTCGGCGACGTCGCTCGCGACACCTTGGCGCCCCGCGCCGCCGCGGCCGAGCGCGAGTCGAAATTTCCGCGCGACGCGTTCATGACCCTCGGCCGCATGGGCCTGCTCGGTCTGCCTTACCCCGAGGATCACGGCGGCTCGGCCCAGCCCTACGAGGTTTATCTCCAGGTAGTCGAAGAGCTCAGCAGGGCGTGGCTAACGGTTGGCCTCGGCGTCAGCGTGCACACGTTGTCCTGCTTCCCGCTGGCTCGCTTCGGCACCGATGCGCAGCGGGCCCGATGGCTGCCCGGCATGCTCGGGGGCGCACTCCTCGGCGCCTACTGCCTGTCAGAACCAGACTCGGGGTCGGACGCAGGTGCGCTGCGGACCCGAGCCGACCAGACCGACGACGGCTACCTGCTCGACGGCACCAAGGCCTGGATCACCCACGCCGGCCAGGCCGACTTCTACACGGTGATGGCGCGGACATCCGACGATCGAACGCACGGCATCAGCTGCTTCCTTGTGCCGGCCGAAACCGAGGGCGTGCGCGCGGGCCCACCCGAGCACAAGATGGGACTGCGAGGGTCGCCAACCGGACAGCTGGAGTTGTCCGGTGTCCGCGCCGCTCCCGACCAGCTGATCGGCGGCCCTGGTCAGGGCTTCACGATCGCGCTTGCCGCATTGGACGCCGGTCGACTCGGCATTGCCGCCTGTGCAGTGGGACTTGCCCAAGCGGCGTTCGACGTGGCGCTTGAGTATGCAGGCGGACGGCGGCAGTTCGGCCGCCCGATCGGCGATTTCGACGGGGTCGGATTCATGCTCGCCGACATGGCAACCGGTATCGAGGCGGCTCGTGCCGTGTACCTCGCGGCAGCGCGCAGAGCCGACGCCGGAGTGCGGTTTTCCATGCAGGCCGCCATGGCGAAGCTGTTCTGCTCCGACACCGCCATGCGGGTCACGACCGACGCCGTGCAGGTCCTGGGTGGATACGGATATGTCGAGGACTATCCGGTAGAGCGCTATCTACGCGAGGCGAAAGCCCTCCAGATCGTCGAAGGCACCAACCAGGTGCAGCGGTTGGTCATCAGCCGCCAACTCCGCCGAGAATGACTCGATCGTGCTATTCCCTTCGACGATCTGCCGTCTGCGGGTAGCCAAGTATTCAGTTTTGCTGGCAATCGGGCCCCGTTTCCGGCAGGGTGGCTCGGGTTGCCACTGTTGCTCGTGTTGCTCGCTTGGGAGGTCACCAGCTCGTGCTCTTGACTGCCCCGGCCGCAATCGGCCGCCCGCCCGCCGTGCGGGTTCCTGCGCGCGGACGTCGCATGGCGAACCGGACCCTCGCCGCAATCGGCGCCGCAGCGGCTGCTGTGGTCCTCGTGGCAGTTCCCGGCGTGGCTCGGGCAGACGCGGCCGGCGGCTTCACCGACGCGACCAACCAAGCGCGGGTAGCGGCCGGTCTCGCGCCCCTCACCGTGAGCGCGAACTTGGTGGCCGCAGCCACTGCGCATGCACACGAGATGGCTAGCTCCGGAATCCTTGCCCACACCGCACAGCTTGGGTCCGCGCTGTGCTGCTGGGAGATCGTCGGTGAGAACGTCGGCAAGGGCCCGTCGGAGGCCGTGATTCAAGCCGCGCTCATGCATTCGTCTGAACATCGCGCGAACATCCTGGGCGACTACACCCAGGTTGGCATTGGGTACGCGGTCGACAGTCATGGAACCGTGTGGGTCTCCGAGCTTTTCCTGCTCCCCAACGGAAAGTCGGCCGTCGTCCAAGCGAAGGCCGCGGTCACCAAACCGGTTACCCACGCCACGGCACCGGCTCGCAAGGCCGTCGTGCAACCGTCCGCAACCATCGTTCGTCCGCCTATCGCGGCGGCCGCAGCGGTTGTGCAGCTTCCCACCGTCACCGCCGCATCGCGCGATCTAACCCGAGTGCCGCTCGATGCCGCGCAACGCTTCGCAGCGCAGCTCACTGATTCGCACGTCATCACGGGCACGAATCCGGTCAGTAGGCTGCTCGAGTTCGCGGCGCAGGCCGCTGCTTCGCGCTGAAGGTCACCGCATCCCCGCTCGACGCCACGGACAAATCTTCGAAATTTCTCATTCCAGACAGGCTCTGGGAGGCCTGCGTGACCTGCGACGATGCGCATCGTCGCAGGTCAAGAGCCGGTTGACAGATCCCGGTCGCAACCGGGTATCGTCCCCGGCGTCCACCGAGATTTCCGGCGAGGAGCACCCTTCACCGCTTCGATCACCCTGGGTCGCCGGCGGCCCGCGCGGGCACTGCGCCAGCCGCCAAGGTGCCAGGTCCAGGTGTGTGAGGCAGACGAGGGACGCCGCTTCGGCCGGTTGGGGGTGCGACACCCGGGAGGTCCGGGCGCCCAGTAGACAACGGTGGCGGTTCCGCAGCCTGCGGGTCCGCGATCGGTCCGAGGGGCGTCCGGGCCTTTCCCTGTTCGGCGACCGCAAGTTCGGCGCCGTTGGTTGAGGGCACGTCGACGCGAGCCGCTGTACGGTGCCCAAAGGGCTGCGCATGACGCAGGTCGATGCACAGTCGCGAGGAGTGTCGTGAACAGGCGGATCGGCGTCGCGCGCCGCCGCGCGCTTGTTAGCGACCGGGCGCGCCGCCGCGCGCTTGTTAGCGACCGAGCGCGCCGCCGCGCGCCGTCGTTTAGTGCTCGGGCACGCTGGTTACCCATCGGTCTTGCCTTGGTCGGGGGTCTTGGGCTCGATTCGGCGTTCGCGCCACTCGCCTGGTGGCCGATGGCCGTCCCGGCGACAGCCGCGATTGTGCTGGCCGCGCGTCGCCAGTCCTGGCGGGGCGGCCTGCTGGTCGGGTTCGCGGCCGGTCTCGGCGAGTTCGTGCCCCTGCTGGCGTGGTTGCACGTCGTGACGCCGCTCGCATGGATCGCACTGGCGCTGGTCGAAGCGGTCTACCTGGCACTTCTCGGAGGCGCCCTCGCGATCGTGGTCGACCGGCTGCCTGGCTGGCCAGTCTGGGTCGCCTGCCTGTGGGTCGCCGAAGAGCTGGTGCGAGATCGCTGGCCGCTCGGGGGCTTCGCCTGGGGGCGGCTGGCATTTAGCCAACCCGACACACCGTTTACCGGCTACGCCGCACTCGGTGGTGCGCCCGCCGTGACTTTTGCGATCGCGTTGTGCGCTGCTCTCCTCGCGCTGGCGATCGTCACAGTCAGCCGCGGCGCGGGCAGGCAGGGCACCCGCAACGGCCAACGACTCCGATTGCACGGAATCGGCACCGGCGCGGTGCTGGTGGCTACGGGCGCCGGGCTGGCTGCAATCGGCGTCCCTGTGCTCGGCTCTGCGGTGCCACGGCCCACCGGGGGCAAGACCGTTCAGGTCGCGGTGATCCAGGGCAACGTGCCGCACCCGGGTACGCACTTCCTCGGGCGCGCCGAAGACGTACTGAACAATCATCTAGCCGAGACCGCCGCCCTGACGGCGAAGGTCAAGGCGGGCCAGCTTGCGCAACCGCAGCTAGTGCTCTGGCCCGAAAATGCCTCCGACGTCGACCCGATCCAGGACGCGAAGGCGTTCGCTGAGATTCAGGCGGCCACGGTCGCGATCGGGGTGCCGATTCTGGTCGGCGCCGTCTTGCAAGACGGGCCCAACAACGCCAGTAACACGGGCATCGTGTGGGATCCGATCAGCGGGCCCGGTGAGCGCTACACGAAACGCCACCTCGTGCCGTTCGGGGAGTACATACCGTTCCGGGGACTGATCAGCCACCTGACGAGCCTGACCACGTTGGTGCCGCAAAACTTCTTGCCCGGCCACCGGGTGGGCACCTTGACTGTTGGTCCGGCCACCATCGCCGACGTGATGTGCTTTGAGGTTGCCTTCGACGAGCAGGTCCGCGACGGCGTCACGCACGGCGGCCAGCTGATCGTCGTCCAAACCAACAACGCGACCTACAACCACACCGCCGAAACTCGACAGCAACTCGCCATGTCGCAACTGCGCGCTGTCGAACACGGCCGATCGGTCGTGGTGGCCGCAACCAGCGGGATCAGCGCCGTGATCGCGCCCGACGGGCGGGTCTTGGTCCGCACCGGCGAGCTGACTCCGGCGATCATCGACCGGCCGGTCGTCCTGCGTGGTGAGCACACCATCGCGGACCACCTGGATGCGGCACCCGAATGGGTTTTGGGCATACTCGGCGTGCTGTCCATCGTGGCAGGGGTTGTTCTGAACCGGTCCCGTCGCGGCCGCGGAAAGGAGCTCGCGCGGTGACCAGCGACGCGCGCGATACCGCACCGACCGGCAACGGGGTGCTGGTCATCATCCCCACATATCAGGAGTGCGAAAATCTCGCGCGGATCGTCAGCCGGGTGCGGGTCGCGGTGCCCGATGCGCACATTCTCGTGGCCGACGACAACAGCCCCGACGGAACCGGCAGGCTAGCCGAGGAACTGGCCGACGACGACAACCATGTTCACGTCCTGCACCGGCCCGAGAAGCAGGGCCTTGGTGCGGCGTATGTGGCGGGTTTCGGCTGGGCACTCGACGCCGGCTACGAGGTCATCGTCGAGATGGACGCCGACGGCTCGCATCAGCCTGAACAGTTGCCCACACTGCTCGCGGCACTTGCGACGGCCGACGTCGTCCTTGGGTCGCGCTGGGTGGCTGGCGGGAAGGTGCTGAACTGGCCGAAGTCACGTGAGATCCTGAGCCGCGGCGGCAACGCCTACGTTCGCTTCGCGCTGGGGCTCTCGTTGCGTGACGGAACGGGCGGGTACCGCGCCTACCGTGCCAAGGTGCTTCGATCGTTCGACCTCACGACCGTGCGTTCGCACGGCTACTGCTTCCAGGTTGATCTGGCCCTTCGCAGCTGGCAACACGGGTACCGCATCGTCGAGGTTCCGATCACGTTCGTCGAGCGCGAGCTCGGAGTAAGCAAGATGAGCCGCAGTATCGTGCTCGAGGCGTTCTGGCGCGTCACGCTGTGGGGATTTCAGCGGCGGACCGGGCAACGAGGACCGGCCGGCCGGGTGCGCCCGCCGAAGTGACGCGGTTAGGCGGTCTTGCGGCGGCCAGCCAGCCGGAGTAGCTCAAGCCGCTCCTCGAGGATGAGCTCAAGTTCGGGAATGCTGCGCCGCTCGAGGAGCATGTCCCAGTGGCTACGCGGTGGCTTCGTGCGCACCGCACTCACGACCGAACTGGCGGCAGTCGCGTCGGCCAAGGATGCGGTGGCCCCACAGAAGCGGCATTCCCAGGTCGCCGGTACCTCCGCCTCGGCAGCCAGCGGAACGTCGAGGTGGTGGCCGTTCGGGCACACGTAGGCAACGACTTGGCGCTCAGCCAGGTCAGTTGCCAACTCGTTCTCGTAACTCACGGCGCCCAATCGGCTGCCGCGAAGTGCTCGTTCCGCCATCAGTTCCTCCTCAAGACGTCCAACGTTCGAGCCCAGTGCCGGATTCCCGTTGCGATGTGCCGGTGGACGTCAAGCGGGATCCTGGCCGGGTCCTACCCGGTAAGACGCTCGATCACCCGCCATGGTTCGCTTCTCGTGGTTCCGACGGATTCCCACCCGTAGCCCGGCGGACGAAAGGGACTCATGGACGCCGGACCGGTCCTGCTTCGGGGCGTCCCCTTCGCGTTGGAGTGGGACCTGCTGCCCGAACATTGGGAGCCGGTAGTGTCGCCCACCGCGGGCGACGCCGGCCTGCTGATGGAGGCAGCTGCGAACACCGATCTCTTCGTCTCACCCGCGGATGCGGACGCGACGCTCAACGCCCCCCGCCTCCTCGGCGTCCCGGATCGGGAATTTCAGCTCAGCGCGCTCGTCGAGGTCGAGTTCGGGTCGACCTTCGACGCGGGGGCCCTCGTGGTGTGGGTGCACGATCGTTGCTGGGCGAAGGTCTGCCTGGAGTACTCGCCCGCCGGCCAACCGATGGTCGTCTCCGTCGTGACGCGTGACCGTTCCGACGATGCCAACAGCACCGATGTGGCCGGGTCGAGCACCTGGTTGCGGATCTCGACGTCGAGCCCGGGCAGCTATGCCTTCCATGCCGCGACCGACGGCGTGCATTGGAATCTGATTCGGCACTTCCACCTCGGCGCTGAGACGGCCGACGTCGTGCGCGTCGGCTTCGTCGCGCAATCGCCGACCGGACCAGGGTGTCGAGCCACCTTCTCGCAACTGCGCTACCTGCCGGAAGGTCTCGACGACATTCGCGGCGGCGACTGATTCACACCTGCTGTCGTCGATAGGGTGGCCCACTGTGTGCACATCCAGCGACGAGGCACCGCGTGCCCAGTAGCCGTCCTGCCCTGCCGTCGCATCTGGTCAGTACCGGCGTGGTGGCGATCGCCCGAGCAGCGTCAACAGCACATGTCGAGGCTGCGGTCGAGACGCTGGTCGGTGCGGGTATCACCTGCATCGAGCTGACCCTCACGATGCCCGGTGCTCTCGAGACCATCGCCGCCCTCGTCAAAGCTTTCGATTCGGCTGCCAGCATCGGCGCAGGCACCGTCCTCACCGCAGACCAGGCTCGCGCGTGCATCGATGTCGGCGCCGCCTTTCTTGTCGCGCCAAGCACGGTCCCTGAGGTCGTTCGCGCGGCGGCCGCTGACGACGTCCCGTGCTTGCCTGGAGCCTTGACGCCGTCCGAGATTGTCGCCGCCTGGGAGTCGGGCGCGGCTGCCGTGAAGCTCTTTCCTGCATCACTTGGGGGCGTCACCTACGTTCGCGATGTGCGTGCCCCGTTGCCCGATATTCCGCTCGTCCCGACCGGCGGTGTCAGCATCGACCAGGTCGCGCCTTACCTCGCCGCTGGTGCAGTTGCCGTCGGCCTCGGCGGCCCACTGTTCGGAGATGCGTTGGTCGGCGGCGAGCTCAAGGCCCTTGCCGACCGTGCCCGCCACCTCATCGGTGCCGTGGCCGAAGGTCGGCGTGCGCGGCCAGCAGGCGCTCGGTGAGCGCCGCACCAGTCGAGCTCGTCACTTTCGGCGAGACGATGGGCGTGTTCGCCAGCCACGACCTCGGTCCGTTGCGCAATGGCCAACGCATGGTGCTCGGAATCGCCGGCTCGGAGTCAAATGTCGCCATCGGTGTACGGCGGCTCGGTCATTCGGTTGCCTGGGCCGGTCGCGTTGGAGCCGATCCGATCGGACGCCTGGTGTTGCGCGAGTTGCGCGCCGAAGGCGTCGACATTTCGCGAGCCGTCATCGATCACGAGGCGTCGAACGGTTTCATGATGAAGGTGCACCGAAGTACCGCGACCTCGGAGGTCATCTACTCGCGTCGCAACAGCGCCGGCTCGACACTCTCACCCGCCGATGTGCCTACCGAACTCGTCGCGGGTGCGCGCTTGCTGCATATCACCGGGATCACCCTTGCGTTGAGCGAAAGCGCGCGCAATGCGGTGTATACCGCCATCGATGTTGCCAAGGCACACGGCGTTCGCATCTCCCTCGACCTCAACCATCGCCGCACATTGTGGTCTGACGACGACGCCCGTGCAGTGCTCACCGACGTGATCTCCCATTGCGATTTTCTCTTTGCCTCCGAGCATGAGGCTGCGCTCATCGTGGGAGCACGAAGCGCCCTCGATGCCGCGCGCGCGCTCGCCGATCTCGGCGCCGGGCACGCGGTGGTGAAGCGAGGCGATCTCGGCTATGTCGCATCGATCGACGGCGACCAGTTTACGGGGGCGGCGTTCACCGTGCCCGTTGCCGATCCGGTCGGCGCCGGTGATGGATTCGTCGCGGGTTACCTGGCGTCATGGCTCGACGGCGCGTCGCCCGACGATGCCTTGCGAACGGCGAATCTGGTCGGCGCATTTGTGGTCGCGGTAGTTGGCGATTGGGAAGGGCTGCCGACCCGTGCTGAACTCGATGCCTTCAGTGCGCGCACCGACAGCGTCACCAGATGATCTGTGTTGCTGCTACTTGGAGAGACCAGCCACCAAGTTGATCACGATGGCGATGATGACCACGCCAAAAAGGTAAGCCAGCAGCGCCTGACGCAAGATCGTTGCGCGCATCACAGTCGAGTTGACTTCGGTGTCCGACACCTGGAACGTCATACCGACCGTCAGTGCGAGATAAGCGAAGTCGCTGTACTGCGGCTGCGCCCCCGGGTGCTGATGAAAGTCAAGACCCCCAGCATTGCCCGAGTAGAAGAGCCTCGCGTAACGCAACGTGTACGTCGTGTGCACGACCGACCACGACACGAAGACCGTCGCCACGGCGAGTGAGACGAGCAGGCCTTTGGCGACACCGTTGCTGTTCCCCCCTGCCACGACGACGAACCCGACCCCGACGAGACTGGCGACGCTCGCCGCGATGAGAACCAGATCGGCCACCGGCCGCGCCGGATCCTCACGCGCGGCGAGGCGCGCGGTAGCAGCGGCATCGCGCGGCCACACGGTGACCCAGGTCAAGACGATCATCACCAGCGCCATAGCGTCCCACCCGACGAGTGCGGCGAACTTCCATCCCGCTGTCAAACCGACCACGACCCCGCCGGCAATTCCGGCCACCGCCGCGATCTCGAGATGGGCTTTGGTCGACGCAGCGCCCGCGCTTGAGTCGGTGTCGCGCCCAGCGGCCGCGACTTTGCCTTGTGCCATGACGACCATGGTTGCACTCGCTGGCCCACACGTCCCTTTAGACTGCTCGGTGGCTAGCAGCGCCGCTGGCCACACCGGGTGCAGGGGAGCGGCCGTGATCGAAGCAGTGGGGCTCGGGAAGCGATTCGGCGACCGCCGCGCCGTCGACAATCTGTCATTCGACGTGAAGCCGGGAGTCGTGACTGGCTTCCTCGGGCCGAACGGCGCCGGTAAGTCGACGACCATGCGCCTCATGCTCGGCCTTGATCGCGGTGAGGGAGTGACCCGTTTCGACGGTCAGCGCTATCGCGACATCCCGCGGCCGATGCGTCGAGTCGGCGTACTACTCGAAGCGAAGGCGTTCCACCCCACCCGTACTGCTCGCAATCATTTACGCATGCTGGCGACCGCCAATGCCATCCCAGCAGCGCGCGCCGACGAGGTGCTCGCGTTGGTTGGCCTCGAGACCGTTGCCCGCAAGAAGCCGAAGTCGTTTTCGCTGGGCATGGGTCAGCGGCTCGGCCTTGCCGCCGCGCTGCTCGGAGAGCCCGACATCTTGCTGCTCGACGAACCTGCGAACGGCCTCGACCCACAGGGCATCACCTGGCTTCGTGACTTCCTCAAGGCGTACGCCGCAGGCGGACGCACCGTACTCGCGTCGAGTCACCTGCTTGCCGAGATGGAACTCATGGCCGACCACCTCATCGTGATCGGTCGTGGCCGTCTTCTTGCCGACATCGGCATCGCCGAATTCGTCGCTCGCTCGTCGCACACCAGTGTTGTTGTTCGCACTCCCGAAGCAGCACGTCTGATGGAACTGCTCGTCGTCCGGGGTGCCAAGGTCGTGCCAGAGGAGGGTGGCCGACTGTCGATCGTCGGCCCAACCCAGGAGCAGGTCGGTGACCTCGCGTTTGCCGAGCGGGTGCTGTTGCACGAACTGACCACGCGCACCGCAACACTCGAAGAGGCGTTCCTCGAAGCGACTGCGGGCTCGCAAGAGTTCGAGACGGCTAGGGGTGTCGCATGAAAGACGCACTGCGCTACGAATGGATGCGCCTACGTACCCTTCGGTCGACGTGGTGGCTCACCGGGCTGTCGCTGCTGATCGCCGGGTTGCTCGGGTTGCCCGCGCTCGGCCTCAAAGGGCAGCTGACGATCATCGACTACGGAGATCTCGTTACCGGCGGGGGCGGCGCAGTCTTCCTGGTCGCGATTCTGCTATCGATCATCGGTGTGTTCGCCATTGGGCACGAATACCGGTACGGCACGATCCGCCCGACGCTCAGCGCACTGCCGCGGCGATCCGCGGTGCTTGCCGCAAAGGTTCTCGTCGTCGCGGGCTACGTGGCGGTCGTCACCATCCTGTCCATGGTTCTGCGGTACTGCGTCGCGTTGATCATTCTCGGTCATCGGCTGCTCGACCTTGGACTGTTTCCTACGCCGATGGCCCGCGTCTGGACCGGTGCGCTCGTTTACACCGTCATCTTCGCCTTGGTGGGGTTCGCCCTCGCCGCGCTCTTCCGCAGCATTCCGGCCGCCATCGTGACTGTGATCGTGCTCCCGCTCGTCGCCGAGAACGTCATCCGCGGACTGCTCGGGCTACACGTCTTCCACTCGATCCGCGGGCTCGCCAAAGCAATGCCGTTCTCGTCGGGCGCGCAGATCTTCCGCTACCGACCGGTTGACAACGGTGGCCCGACCGGGTTCACCACCTTGCCGAGTCCGGTCGACGGGTTGCTGATCTTCATCGGGTTTCTCGCCGTGGTGCTCGGCTTGTCATGGGTGTTGTTCGAGAAGCGTGACGCCTGAGGACCATGGCGAACGCACATCCGCATCTGCGTCGACGTTGGCGTCTTGTGCTCGTCGGTTCCACCCTGGTGGCGAGTGCCCTGGGCATGACAGCGTGCGCAAGCCACCCGGTATCGCCGGCCGGCCCCACCTCGTGCAGCTACCCGTCGAGCAACGAGCCGGCCGCTCGATCGGTCGGCACACCTGCGAAACGAGCGCCGAATACCGGCACCTACACGGCAACCCTGGTCACGAACCGAGGCGCGATTGTCATTAAGCTCGACGCCGCGAAAGCACCATGCACGGTCAACTCCTTCGTCTACCTGGCCAGCAAGAAGTACTTCGACGCAACGCCCTGCCATCGGCTGACAACCGCCGGGATCTTCGTGTTGCAATGCGGCGACCCGACCGGGTCCGGAAGTGGTGGGCCGGGCTATCAGTTCGCCGCCGAGAATCTCGCCGGCGCCGTGTACCCCGCAGGTACAGTCGCGATGGCGAATGCGGGGCCAGGCACCAACGGCAGCCAATTCTTCTTGGTATACAAGAACACCACGCTCGCCCCGAACTACACGCCGTTCGGCACGATCACCAGCGGGCTCGATGTCGTCAAGAGAGTTGCGGCGGCGGGGTCAGATGAAAGCAACGGCGCTGGTGATGGAAAGCCGAACCTTGCGGTCGCGATCACCAGCGCCACCGCCGCGCGTTAGCCGGCGGCGGCCGTGTCCCTTTCCACCTCGACGTCGACGAGCGCGCCGAGCAGCACGATGAAAATGCAGTAGTAGAGCCACAACATCAAAATGACGATGCCGCCCAGTGCCCCGTAGGTCTTGTTGTAGTGCGCGAAGTACCGCACGTAGAGCGAGAACGCGACGCTGGCCAGCACGACGAAGAAGGTCGAGAAGATCGCGCCAGCCGATGCCCATTCCCAATTCGCCGGGCTGTTCTGCGGAGCGAACCTGTACAGCAGCGTGATTGCTGACGCGAGCACCACGGCGAGGACGATCCACTCGCCAATGTCGAACGTGATGCGCAGCGCGGTGTTGTGCACGAGGTGCCGGACCGCCGGTGCCACACCGATCGCGGCCACCATCACGACCGCTACCGCGATGACCCCGGTGCTCATCACAAGGGCGAGCCCTCGTAGTCGCAGGAAACCGCGCGTCTCGTCCTGTTCGTAGGCGGCGGTGATCGCCTTGATTAGGGTGCGCACGCCCGACGACACCGTCCACAGCACGGCGAGCAAACCGATGACAAGGCCGACCCCGAGTCGCTGGTGGCTAGTGGCGGTGAGACTGGCGAGCCACTCGGTCACGACAGTGCGCGTCGAGGGCGACAACGACCCACCGAGCCTGCTGACCTGCTCGGTCACTCGGCCGGGATCGGCCACCAGGCCGTAGACCGTCACAAGCGCCACAATGGCCGGGAAGATCGACAGGACGGCCCAAAACGCCGTCCCGGCCGCAAGTAGGCCGAGGTTGCGCTCCACCGCTTGGTGGCGCACCCGGTCGGCGATCGCCCGCCAGTCCTTGCGATACCGGTTCACGTGCGGCCGCTCCTGACGGTGTCGGTGCATCAGTGTGCCTGGTGCCCGCTCCGTAGGAGACCATGCCACGCCGATCAGACTAAGTGCCGATAAGAAACATTATGTCAAGTAGCGCTGCCAGCTGCCCTGCTGAGCGACAAGACCGCGGCCAACCGGCCGGTGAGAAACGCGCGCTCCGCTTCGTTGTCCGCGAGCGCAAGTGCCGCACGGTACGCGTCCGCGGCCTCGGCGTTGCGATTCAGCCTTCGCAGCAGATCAGCACGGGTGGCCGGTAGATAGCGGTAACCGGCAAGCCGGCCCGATGCCTCCAACACATCGACGTCCACGAGGGCGGCCTCAGCGCCATCGACCATGAGTACTGCGATACTCCGGTTCAGCGCGACAACAGGCGACGGCCACCGCTTCAGGAGTTCGTCGTACAGCGCGAGTACCTGCACCCAGTCGGTTTCTGCGTAGCTGCTCGCCTCGGCGTGCAGAGCAGTGATCGCCGCCTGCACCGCGAAACGGCCGGCTCCACCACCTCGCAACGCGTCGACGACGAGAGCCGAGCCCTCGGCGATTTCGGCGCGATCCCATTGGGTTCGGTCCTGGTCTTCGAGTAACACCAACCCTCCGTCGGCGTCGACCCGGGTGCCGCGGCGGGCATCGGTCAACAGGATCAGCGCCAGCAGGCCGCGCACTTCCCGCTCGTCAGGCATGAGACTGCGCAACATTCGGGCCAAGGCGATCGCCCGCTCGACAAGGTCGGTGCGAACAAGACGTTCGCCGGCAGGTGAGGTGTGGCCCGTCGTGTACAAAAGGTGGACGACGGTCAGAACCGCGTCGAGACGGTCCGGGAGTTCCTCAGCTTCCGGAACCCGGTACGGGATGCGCGCTGCGCTGATCTTCTTCTTTGCGCGGGTCACCCGCGCCGCCATCGTCGGCTCCGCCACGAGGAACGCCTGCGCGATCTCGGCGGTTGTCAGGCCACACACCAGACGCAGCGTCAAAGCAACCTGAGCCTCCCGGCCGATCGCGGGGTGGCAACAGGTGAAGATCAAGCGCAGCCGGTCGTCCCGGATGAGGTCAGCGTCCTCGATGTCGGCCGGTGCAACGTCGGGCTCGACGAGCAGCGGCAGCTTCGCTCGCAACGTGCGGTTGCGGCGGTGCGAGTCAAGCGCCCGATTGCGCGCGGTTGTGGTGAGCCACGCGCCAGGGTTGAGCGGAATGCCGGTGCGGGTCCACGCGTCGAGGGCCGACACATACGCGTCCTGCACGCACTCCTCTGCGAGGTCGATATCGCCGGCCACGCGCATCGTCGCGGCGAGCACGAACGCCCACTCGCGACGATGCGCGTCAGCTACCGCGCGACGTACCTCGGCGAGGGGTGCGCTCACCCGCCGGCGAGGTCCAGAATCGGCCGAACCTCAACGCCGCCGTACGGGGCCGGGCACAGCTTGGCAATTGCGAGCGCCTTGTCGAGATCCGCTGCCTCAACGACGTAGTAGCCGCCCAGCGCTTCCTTCGTCTCGACAAACGGGCCGTCGGTCACGATGTCGTCGCGTACCGACGTCGCCGTAGTCGTCGGCTGCAGCGCTTCGCCGCCGAGCATGGTGCCACCCATCCCGGGAATCTGTTCCGCGAAGCGACCGTGTGCCTCCATCGCGGTCTTCCAGACATCGGGCCCTGAGCTCGCGTAGGCCGCTTCGCTTTCGTAGATCAGAATCAGGTATTTGGCCATGAGGTCCTCCATGCTCGAAGCGGTTCTGTTCGAAAAGGCTCGAACGTCTTTCTCTGACATCCTCACGACGAACGTGCGCCGGCGAAATCGACACCGGAGCCCGCCCGAGCGAAAACCTTAGACCGTAGGCTGCGCGCGTGCTTGTGCTCGCCCTGATCCTTAGCGCCTTCGCCGTCGGGCTGAGCAATTTCGCCGCAGCGATCGGCATCGGGTTGTCCGGAGTCGACGCCCGTATGCGGTGGCGAGTCGCGGTCGTGTTCGGCGTTTTCGAGGCAGGCATGCCGATGGTCGGGTTGCTCCTGGGCCACCACGTGGCGCATGCCCTGGGCCGGACGACGCGCTACGCAGGTGGCTCGCTGCTCATCGCGGTCGGACTATGGATGTTGGGCCAGGCTCGCCGACCTGAGCGCTCACCCTCCCCTGCCGGGCATCGGACAGGCCGGCTGATCCTCGCCGGCTTCGCGCTGTCGCTCGACAACCTCGTGGTCGGGTTCGGGCTCGGCGTCACGCGGGTGCCACTCCCGGCGGCGCTGGCGGTGTTCGCCGTGGTAAGCGTGGGGCTCAGTCTCGCCGGCCTCGAACTCGGCCGCCGCATCGGCACCCGGGTTCGAGCTGACGCCGAGGTGCTCGCGGGTCTTGTCTTGGTTGGGGTCGGCGCGCTCATCACGGCCGGCGCGCTCTAAGCCGATATCGGGAAGCTGTGCTTCTAGACGCGCGACCCCTGCGCCAGAAGGTGCTCTGACGGCGTAGCGGGTATCGAATTTCCCTGCTCCTCGGTGATGGCGAATCCGCGAACGTCGCCGATCGGAGTGATGAAGGCGCCCGCGCGCACCGGCCCCGAGCTTGGCACCGTGCGCAATGCAGCCACCCCAACGGGGCTCTTGCCGTCGCTGAGCGACCAGAGCACGTAGACATCGCCCTTCGGCGTCGGTGGCAACCCATGCGGATCGACATATGCAGTGTCATCGAGCACCATCACCGCGGCGAGCGGCTGCCCGGCACCGTTGAGTGTGACGACGGGGCAATTCACTGCAGCACATCGCGCCGCGACCGAGGCCTGCTTGCGGCCAGGCAGCGCCCACACGGCAACAAGAGCGACGGCAACGACCACGGCGGCCACGGCGAACAGCCACGGCGGAACCGCACGCCCCCGTCGGGAGACAGGAGAAGCGAGGCCACTGTCGCTTGCGATTACCTGCTCAGGGCCGTCGCGCGTGACCGCGATCGGAATCACCTGCGCCCGATGTGTGTCGTCCTCGACGACGGCGCGCATGATCGACGCCTTCAGCGAGGGCGGCGGGGTGACCGCGGGGGCAGTCAGAGCAAGGTCGGCAACAATCTCACTGAAGTCACGGTCGAGCTGCCGACAGATCGTGCACGAACCGGCGTGTTCGAGATATGTCGCTTGGTCCGCATCGTCGAGCGCGGACAGCGCGTAACCGGCCGCAAGTTCTGACCAGGCATCGTGATCATCGGGCATCATCGTGCTCACCCGCCCTCCCCCTCGGTCGCGCCTGCATGCAGGTGCGCCTCGGCAAGGACAAGCCGGAGCCGCCGCATCGCGGCCAGTGTGCGGGTCTTGACCGTGCCCAGGGGAATACCGGTCAGTACGGCGATCTCCGACTGCGAATAGCCACCGAAGTACGCCAGCATCAGCGCCTTTCGCTGCGGTTCGGGAAGGTCGGCAAGTGCGGCCCGCACCTGGTCGCGCCGCACCGATGCCATCGCCTGCTCATCGACTGCTGGAGTGGGGTCGGCCTCGCTGTTCAGGGTTTCCTCGGGTGCGCGACGCCCGCTGTGCCGCTGGGAGCGACGCACCGCATCGACCGACTTGTGATGCGTGAGAGCAAAGAGCCAGGTGCTCAGCGAGCCACGCGAACCGTCGTAGATCGCCGCACCGCGCCAAATAGCCAGAAACACTTCCTGGACGACGTCTTGCGCGAGTTGCTCGTCGGCGACCACCCGTCGTGCCAATCCGTAGCACGCACTGCCGTGGCGGTCATAGAGCTCTTCGATGGCGGCTGGGTCACGATGGGCGATCAGCCCGCCTAGGGCCGCATCGTCGTACGTGTCGTACGCCGCTCCTTGATTGCCTCCTGCCACAGCGCCGAGTCTCACATATTGCGGCGGCAGTTGGGGCGCCGATGCCCGATCACCGGCGGGTACAGCGATCGGAATATGGATCACACAGCAGTCCCGAGTGAGCGTCCCCGTCAACAACCAGTTCACGCCCCTCAGGTCGGCCGTGCGAGCGCCGATTGCCAGTACTCAGAGGGTGTTCGTCGCTGTGCGACTGCCTGGTTCATTCGCAACACCCGGAAATCTTCGCCAACTCTCAGGTTGTGGCGCGGCCTGGTCGCTCGATGAGATTCGAACATATGTTCTAATAGACCAGTCTGCGTGAGGAGATGGCATGAGGTGGAACTCTCTCCAGGTCGAGCCGGGGCTGGCACCCTCCGAGGGAGCCTTGTTCGCGAAACCGGCCGTTGTGCGCAGGTTCGATTCCCCCCAATTCGCCGGCATGACGTTCTTCGAGGTGTACGCCAAGTCGATTCTCAACAAAGTGCCTGGCGCATCGAGGCTGCCGTTCTCTTGGACCATCAATCCCTACCGAGGGTGCTCCCACGCCTGTCGGTATTGCTTCGCGCGCAATACGCACACCTATCTGGACCTCGGCGCCGGGCTTGACTTCGACACCAAGGTCATCGTCAAGGTGAACGCGTCGACCTTGCTCCGCAAGGAACTGGCGCGGCCGTCCTGGTCTGGTGAGCCGGTGGCCATGGGCACCAACGTCGACTGCTACCAACGCGTCGAGGGTCGTTACCGCCTCATGCCCGGCATCCTTGCCGCGTTGACTGCGGCGGGCAATCCGTTCTCGATCCTCACCAAGGGATCACTGATCCTGCGCGACTTGCCGCTGCTGCGACGAGCCGCGGCGGTGACTGAGGTCTCCACCGCAGTGTCCGTCGGTTTTGTCGATCCCACGCTGTGGCGCGACGTCGAGCCGGGAACGCCGAGTCCGCGCGCCCGGCTCGAGGTGTGCCGCACGTTGAACGAGGCCGGCGTCAGCTGCGGCGTGCTGATGGCACCGATCCTGCCTAGCCTCACCGACTCCCCCGAGCAACTGCAGCGCACCGTGCAGGCCATCGCGGCGGCTGGTGCGCGCTATGTGAGTCCGATCGTGTTGCATCTGCGGCCGGGCGCACGCGAATGGTTCATGAGTTGGCTTGGGGCAGCACACCCCGACCTCGTGCCCTCGTACCGCGCGATGTACGCGCGCTCTTCGTACGCACCGAAGAGCTACCAGGACGCGATCTGCACCCAGGTACGCGAGTTCGCGAAGCTCGCGGGCATCGGCACCTCAGAACGCGTAGATCGGACGGCGTCCGAACAGCTTCACGGCGCCCGTGCCGTCAAGGCCGTTGAGACCGGCCAGCTCTCATTGCTGTAAGGCACGGGCACCTTCGGCCGGGTCAGGCATAGGGTCGTGCAATGGCCAGATCGCTTGTCGTCCTCGACATCGACGGAGTGCTGGCCGATGTCCGGCATCGCCTCCACCTTGTGGCAGGGCGCCCGAAGAACTGGGATGCGTTCTTCGCCGCTGCCGACCGCGACGAGGTTCTCGAGGTCGGCGCCCAGTTCGCGCGCCAGGCGGCGTCATCGCATGAGGTCGTCTATTTAACCGGTCGGCCAGAGCGAGTGCGTACGGCGACTCAATCCTGGCTCGACAGGCACGCGCTGCCTCCAGGTGGGCTGCTCATGCGAGCCGAAGGTGACCGGCGACCAAGTGCCGTCGTGAAGCTGCGGGAACTGCACCGCCTTCGACGTGAGTCGAGCGTCGACCTAGTCGTCGATGACGATCTATCGGTGGTCGAGGCCGCGCGCGCCGCGGGATTCACCGTCCGGCACGCCGACTGGATGCCGACCCGCCCCCTCGTGCAGGCTGCGTCGACCCGCGACGACGGTCTGTTCGGCACTGACTCGACGTTCGCGACCGATGCGCTGTTCACGACCGACGTGCTGCACGACGCGCAAGAGCGCTCGGGGCGCACCTAACGAGTCACTGGCGACCGCAGCCTGTCAGGTCTCGTACGCCGATGGCGGCGGGCAACTGCACACCAGATGGCGGTCGCCGAACGCACCGTCGATTCGGGAGACGGGTGGCCAGTACTTGCCACGCCGCAGCGATGCCACCGGATAGGCGGCGAGCTCACGCGAATACCCGTGGTCCCACGGACCGGCAAGTGAGTCAGCGGTGTGAGGGGCGTTGCGCAATGGGTTGTCTTGGCCGTCCCACTGCCCCGACGCGACTTTGGCGATCTCCGCTCGGATCGACACCATGGCGTCGATGAAGCGATCGAGTTCGTCCAGCCCCTCCGACTCGGTCGGCTCGATCATCAGCGTGCCCGCCACCGGGAACGACATCGTCGGCGCGTGAAACCCATAGTCAATCAACCGCTTGGCGACATCGTCGACGGTCACGCCACTGTCCTTGGTGATCGGCCGTAGATCGATGATGCACTCGTGGGCCACGAGGCCACCGCGGCCGGTGTAGAGCACCGGATAGGACGGCGCCAGCCGGCGGGCAACGTAGTTCGCCGACAAGATTGCTACCTGCGTTGCCTTCGTCAAGCCCTCAAGACCCATCAGCCTGATGTAGGCCCAAGGAATGGGAAGCACCCCGGCAGAACCAAACGGCGCTCCCGAGATCGGACCAGGACCTGTCGACGGGCCCGCCGATGGCGACAGCGGGTGGTTGGGCAAGTACGGCGCGAGGTGCGCGCGCACGGCCACCGGTCCGACGCCCGGCCCACCGCCACCATGCGGGATGCAGAAGGTCTTGTGCAGATTCAAATGCGAGACGTCCGCACCAAACCTGCCTGGGCGGGCCAGGCCGACGAGTGCGTTCAGATTTGCGCCGTCGACGTAGACCTGGCCACCCGCATCGTGGACTGCAGCACACACGTCGCCGACCGTCGATTCAAACACTCCATGTGTCGACGGGTAGGTGATCATGATCGCTGCAACCGTGCCAGCGTGAGTGTCGAGCTTGGTACGCAGATCGCCCAGGTCGATATTGCCGTCGTCGTCGCACGCGACCACGACAACCCGCATTCCAGCCATCGCCGCACTCGCGGCGTTGGTGCCATGTGCCGACGCAGGAATAAGGCACACGTTGCGGTCAGTGGCGCCGTTGGCTGCGTGGAAGGCCCGAATCGCCAGCAAACCAGCGAGCTCACCTTGAGACCCAGCATTGGGTTGGACGGAAACTGCGTCGTAACCCGTGACATCGGCAAGCCACGACTCGAGTTGGCGGATAAGGGTGAGGTAACCGGCTGCCTGGTCGATCGGTGCGAACGGATGAATGTCCGCGAATTCGGGCCAGCTGATCGGCTCCATTTCGGTGGTCGCGTTCAACTTCATCGTGCACGACCCCAGCGGAATCATCGAGCGATCAAGCGCGACGTCCTTGTCGGCCAGGCTGCGCAGGTAGCGCAGCAACGACGTCTCGGACCGATGACGATGAAACACCGGATGGGTGAGAAACCCCGACACGCGACGCAGCGGCTCGGGATATTCGTCGTCGATCGCCAGATCGATAGCGTCGATATCGTCGGATGTCAGCGCAACCCCACATGCCGCCCACACCCCAGCAATGTGCCCACGGTCCGTGGTCTCGTCGCACGTGATACCAACAGTGGCATCGTCGACGTAGCGCAGGTTGATGCCACGATCCAATGCCGCGCCGACGATCCGTGCTGCGCCCGCCGGCACGTGCACCTGCACCGTGTCGAAGAACAGCCCGGTGCCGACATCGAAGCCGGCGCGCCGCAGGCCCTCGGCGAGCACGACCGCGCTACGCCGCACTCGCCGAGCGATGTCGCTCAAGCCGTCGGGGCCGTGATAGACGGCGTACATCGCTGCTGTGACGGCAAGCAGCACTTGCGCCGTGCAGATGTTGCTCGTCGCCTTCTCGCGCCTGATGTGCTGCTCGCGGGTCTGTAAGGCGAGTCGGTAGGCGGGCCGGCCGTCGGCGTCCACCGACTGCCCGACCAGCCGGCCGGGCAACGACCGAGTCAGCGCCTCACGGACCGCGATAAATCCGGCGTGGGGTCCGCCGTACCACAATGGAACACCGAACCGCTGGCTCGAGCCAACGGCCACGTCGGCACCCCACTCCGCCGGTGCACGCAACAGGGTCAGAGCCAGCAGGTCCGTTGCCGCGACCACGAGCGCGCCGATCTGATGTGCCCGCTCGGCGAGAGCGAGGTGATCGACGATTCGCCCGGTGCTGCCAGGGTCCTGCACCAATACCCCGAAGAAATCGTCGTCCGGTAAGCCGTTGGTGAGGTCGACGACAACCACCTCGATGCCCATCGGAATCGCTCGCGTCGACACGACGGCAATTGTCTGCGGTAATGCATCGGCATCGACGTAGAAGCGCCGACTCGCGGACGTCGAGGTGCGACGACAGAGCGCCATCGCTTCGGCCGCGGCGGTCGGTTCGTCGAGCAGCGAGGCGCCCGCGACCGGTAGGCCGGTGAGGTCACTGACGACGGTCTGGAAGGTGAGGAGTGCCTCGAGTCTGCCTTGGGAGATCTCAGGCTGATACGGCGTGTAGGCGGTATACCAAGCCGGATTCTCCAGAACATTGCGGCGGATCACCGCGGGTGTGCGGGTGCCGTAGTAGCCGAGCCCGATCATCGAAACTGCGGTCCGGTTCTGCGCGGCGAGCCCCCGCAACTCCTGGGTCACCTCCGCCTCACTTGCGGCCGGCGGGATCAGCGAGGTGCGGCCCGGTTCATCCCTGATGGATGACGGAACCGCGGCCGCGACGAGATCGGCCAGGGAGGCGAACCCGACGACAGCGAGCATCTTCGCCCGCTCGTCGGCGTCCGGGCCGATGTGTCGATCGACGAAGGTACGCGCCGTTTCAAGAGCGCGAAGCGACGGCACTCGCGCCGCGGGATGGGACGCATTCACAGGGGCCTCCGGACGCCAGGGTCGGATTCCCCCTCTGTCGTGGGCACCTGAGAGCTTCGCTGGCCGCGGGCAGCGCATGGAAGCCCAAGCCGGCTTTCACCGTCGGTGACGTGCCGTCGGGCACGTTCTTTCCAGAGTCGCCTCACCCACGCGGTCGCTGGGCCTGAGAGATTCCGGGGAGGTTGCTCCTTCGGCGCCTCACGCTGGCTGCGTGAGAACTCTCCCGCACAGGGTCATCGGCGACTCCACGCTAGCAGCGCGGCCGCGCTGCTGCAGGCGGGCTAGCCGATTCGTCGCGCGCGGCGTCGGGCGAGTTCGTCATCGGCTGACAGCTTGGGGGCGGCGGCGGTGTCGGCACGGCTGTCGTCGCTGATGTCACCCTCGGGCCGCTCACTGGGCAACGCCGCAAGGGAGCCTTCGACCTCGCGGACGACGCGGCCGACCGCGATGCCAAACACACCCTGCCCGCCCTGGACCAGGTCAATGACCTCGTCGGCGGAGGTGCATTCGTAGACGCTGGCGCCGTCGCTCATCAACGTGATCTGGGCTAGGTCGTCGACGCCACGCTCACGCAGATGCTGAACTGCAGCGCGGATGTTCTGAAGCGAGACGCCAGTGTCGAGCAACCGCTTCACCACTTTGAGCACCAGGATGTCGCGGAAGCCGTAGAGCCGCTGCGAGCCAGACCCGGCCGCGGCGCGCACTGTCGGTTCGACCAAGCCGGTCCGTGCCCAATAGTCGAGCTGGCGGTAGGTAATGCCGGCCGCGGAGCACGCGATCGGGCCACGATAGCCAACGCCGTCGTCGGGCACCGGGAAATCGTCAGCAAAGAGGGTCTGCTGGCGGCTGGTCGCGCCCGGGATCGGCATCAGGGGCGCGGGGGTCGCGGGGCTAGCGGAGTCCGCGACCGGGCCAGAAACAGGGGGCTCACCGTTGGTCGTCACAATGCGCCCTCCTTCGTGCAACTCGGAACTGTCACGCTAGGGACGGCGCCACCCGGCGTCAACGCGACGCGCGGGCAACTGCTCGTAAGCTCAACCCTCAACCCTCAACCTCTCCTTGAGGCTCACCGTCAAGCGTGTGCGCGACTGCCGGCGACGTCAGCCCTGAGTGGTGTCGAAATCCTCGGGCGAGATCGTGTCGAGGAACTCGCGGAACTTCTCGACTTCGTCCTCGGCCTCGTGCTCGTCGGCGATCTCGATGCCCGCTTCCTCGAGCACCGATTCGGAGCCGAAGATCGACGTTCCGGTTCGCAGCGCCAGCGCGATGGCGTCGCTGGGCCGTGCGCTCACCTCGCGGCCGTCGTCGAACACGAGTTCGGCGTAGAACACGTTGTCGCGCATCTCGGTGATCCGGACCGCCCGCAGCTTTGCACCCAACGCGGCGAGCACATCGCGCATCAGGTCATGAGTCAACGGCCTGGGCGGTACGACACCCTGCTGGGCGAAAGCGATCGCGGTGGCCTCGACGGCGCCGATCCAGATGGGCAGGTAGCGCTCGCCCTCGACCTCACGAAGCAGCACGATCGGCTGGTTCGTGGGCAGCTCCACCCGAACGCCCACCACATGCAGTTCGTTCATGGCGACCGTCCTCGGCCTCGGGTGTGCAACCGGCGCCGGAACGTCCCGGCGCCTTTCGCTCACGCTACACCGCGCCGTCCGGAATTCCGGCGGTGCTAGCGGCTAAGGCCCGGCCGGAGTCCGGCCTTGACCAGCGAGGTATGTAGGCGGACAGAAAGCGCCGCGAGTTCGCGGGCCACCTCCTCAGCGCGGGCGCGCGCCTCGGGGTTACGTTGCCGGACGAGCGGCGTCACGACCTGCTCGACCAGCCCGACCTCACGATCGGCAGCCGCCTTGAACGACCGCAGATGCCGTGGCTCAATACCGAACCGAGACATCTCCGCGACGGTGCGCGCCACTACCAAAGAGGTGCTGTCGTAGTGGTTGCTGCCCGGCCGAGTGGCGACGAGTCCGTACTGCTCAAGCTGGCTCAGCGCTTCCTCGTCGAGCTCGGCCGCTTCGAGCAGCTCTTTGCGCGACAACCTGACTTCGCCCGGTTCGGTGCCGAATGCCTCCGGGCCTGGCAGACCGTCGGTCGCGATCAGCGCCATCGGAACCCGGGGTCCCGCGTTCGCGTGGTCGGCTGGCTCGAGGCCACGATCAAGTGCATCGAGATGGTCCTTGATGACTTTCAACGGCAGATAGTGATCGCGTTGCGCTGCGAGCACGTACCGCAGGCGCTGGACGTCGGCGTGAGAGAACTTCCGGTAGCCAGCCGATGTCCGATCGGGCTCGACGAGCCCTTCAGCCTCGAGGAACCTGATCTTTGAGATCGTCACGTCGGGGAAGTCTGCGCGCAACTGCGCCAGCACCTCCCCGATGCTCAGTAACGCGCGCGATGTCGAACGAGCGCTCACGGCGGCCATCGTCACGAAACCTGGGTGTCGCCGGCAGCTTCGCCGCCGGATCGGTGCCCGGCGAGGAAGACCAGTCGGAACTTGCCGATCTGTACTTCGTCGCCGCCTTGCAACGCGGCCTCGTCGATTCGCTCCCGATTGACGTAGCTGCCGTTCAGACTGCCGACATCGCGCACAAAGAAACCGTCTGCGGTCTTGCGAAATTCGGCGTGGCGGCGAGACACCGTGACGTCGTCGAGGAATATGTCGCTCTCGGGGTGCCGGCCTGCCGTGGTGACCTCGGCATCGAGCAGGAATCGGCTGCCGGCGTTCGGGCCGCGCCGGACAACCAGCAAGCCAGCACCGGATGGCAAGCCCTCGATCGCCGCCTGATCTGCCAGCCCCTCGTCGTCCGGAGAAGCCTCCATGGCCTCAAGACCGGAGATCGAGATGGTGCTGGTGGCGTCGGATTGCCGCTCCGGATTCACCGGATGCCCCGGACGACTCAACGCATTGCCACAGCTGGCACAAAACCGCGAGTCGTCGGGATTCTCGTGCCCGCAGTGGGTGCAGAAGATCGTTGGCATCGGGCTATCCCTCCCCCTAGGGTTCGACACGCTCGCTGGCTGGACCGTCAGGTAGAGGTTGACGGTCAGCGAAACCTATGCGGGTGGCGGTCGGCGGTCAACTCGTCCGACGCGCAGGTGTGCACGAAGGTGCCGTTCGAGCCCAGGCTACCGAGCTCTTGGCGTCAGACTTCGGTGACCAGCGCTGCGTACGCCGCGGCGTCGAGCAGCCCGTCGACTGCGCCCGAGTCGGTCGGCCTGATCTCGATCATCCAGCCCTCACCGTAGGCATCGGCGTTGACCAGCTCGGGGCGCGCGTCGAGGACATCGTTGCGCGCGAGTACCTCGCCCGACAGCGGCGCGTAGATGTCGGAGACGCTCTTCGTGGACTCGACCTCGCCGAGCGACTCCCCCGCCTGCACCTGGGTGCCCGGTGCCGGCAGCGTGACGAAAACGATGTCACCCAGCGCTTCTTGAGCGTGGTCGGTAATGCCGATCCGCACGCCACCGTCGACGACCTTCACCCACTCGTGCTCTGCCGTATACCGCAGGTCGTCGGGAATCACGCGGGCCTCCTGAGAGCCGAAACGAACAAGCGCATCATGCTGCCTTCGGCAACGTGTCAGCCGGCGGATGACGCCGCAGGTGCCGGCCGAGCGTACTGAGGCGTCGTCACGTCGTGCAACGCGGTCACCCGGACGACGTCATGCTCGACCACGGTGCCGTGGGCGTTCTTCCCCGTCAGCGTGTCCAGGACGCCGCCGGGGATCCCCATCGCGGTCGTGATTGTCGGCGGATCGCCGATCGCGAGGATGTCGTACGGCGGCGCGAGAACGACGCCGTCGACGACGATCCCGGTGTTGTCTGCAGTGTCAACGAAGTAGCTGCTCGCCACGAGGCGCACAGCGCGTCCGGAGGTGGTCGCGCGCGTCGCCGACGAGGGACTCGCGGTCGCACCGACCGAGGCGCTGGAAACCGCGCTGCCGGTGACCTGGATCGCTTCCGCCCCAGCGTCTCGCAATTCCTCGAGGGTCTCGAGCAAAACGTCGGCACCCACGTGGTGCTGCGGGTCGGTGATCTCCAGATCGATTCCCGGCCCGGCAGCGGCTGCAGTGCCGGCGAGGATTTGCAAGGTAGCCGTGCGCTGTTGGGCCTCGTCGAGAGCAGCCTGATTGCTGTCGGTTCCCCCGGTGAGTTTGGCCAGCGAGTTTTGTTCGGCGGCGATCTGTGCCCTTAGCTGGTCCGACCGGGCCGACAAGCTGTCAAGAATGTCGACGAGATCGGACTGCCGGGCGGTCGTGAGCCCGGTGCTTGCGGCACTGTGCACCTGGGTGACCAGCGCGAATCCAAGGACGCCGCACAACAACGCTCCGATGGCCTGGCCGCGGCTGGCTCGCGGTCGGCTGGCGTCCACGAGCAGCCGCCATCCGCTCCGTGGTGCCGGCGCTTCCCCAGGCGGCACAACATCGGCAGCTGACGGTGACGGGTCCTCGATCATGCGCGGAACAAGTGCCGCCGGATTGCAGCGGCGTTGGAAAAGATCCGGATGCCAAGGACGACGACAACTCCAGTCGACAGCTGACTTCCAACCCCCAGCTGGTCACCGAGGAAGACGATGAGCGCCGCGACCAGCACATTGGCGATGAACGAAACGACGAAGACCTTGTCATCAAAGATGCCGTCCAGGATCGCGCGAATGCCACCGAAGACGGCGTCGAGTGCCGCGACAACGGCGATCGGCAGGTAGGGCTGCAGGCCGACCGGCACGGTCGGGTGAAAGATCACCCCGAGCACGACGCCGACGGCGAGAGCGAGAGCGGCAATCACGGCGATTCCAACGGCTGGGCATAGTGAACGACCACGTTGGCCGCCGAGGGCAGCGTAAGCCGTTGATGGTCGTCGACAGTGAACCCCAGGCCGTAGAGCAGGTGGTCGGTCGAGAAAAGCTCACCGGTCGCGCCGCTCAGGAAGTCCGCTCCTAAGGTCGGCGGCCCAATCGCGTCGATCGTGTACGGCGGTGACAGTGGCCGGTAGTCGACCAAGATCGCCCCACCGGCCTCACGGATCGCCGTCTGCGTCGTGAGGCGCTGGCCGTTGATACTCACCGCCTGAGCGCCCGCCACGAACAGGCCGTTCACCGCGCGCTGCAGGTCGCTGTCGACAATGACCCCAGATCCATCGCTCCCGGCTGCGTGTGAGCTCGGCGCATCGTCGAGGACGACGCGAACGCCGGTTCCCTCGACGGCGACGGCACCATCGACCAGCTCCAACGCTGCGAGTTGCGCCCGCAACGCGCCATCGCGGTCGGTCACCGACAATGCATCGTCACGCGCCTTGCTTACTTGGGTTGAGAGCGACGCGACTTGTCGTTGGAGCGCGTCGGCGGCGGCGGTCTGCAGCGCCACTTGCTGCACGAGCTGCCGTTTGTCGCGCTTCGCCGCCGCGTCACCTCGATGGGTCTCGACCGCTGCGGTGGCGAATAGCGCTCCGGCCAACGCCAGCACGATTGCCGCGGAAACGGTGCCGCGGCCCCATCGTCGTGCTGGGTCGCCCCGCACGGTCGTCGAACTGTCACGGTCAGCCGACTGACCATCGGGTTCCAGCATCACGGTCGAGGCTTTGCGCTGGGCGGCGGCCGCGTAGCCCTCGTCGACCGCATGAGCCATGAGGTCGACGAGGATCGACATTGACGCATCGGGGCGTCGGGCGAAGCGAGACGACGTGGCGGGCTGGTTCGGCTGGGGCGGGATGGTGCTCAGGTGCCGGCCCCCTCGACCACGGCGGCCCATTCCTCCAGCAACTCAGTCGCGGAATCCGCGTCGGGTCCTTCCGCCCACAGGTGGGTAGTGGCCTCCGCGGGATCAGGCAACACGAGCACCCACCGCCCGTCGTCCTCGACGACCCGAACCCCGTCGATGGTGTCGAGTTCGCGGTCGCCGGCTGCCTCGACGACCGACCGCATGACGATGCCTTTTGCCGCCCACGGGGTCGGCACCGACCGGCGGAGAACGTGCGCCTGCGGGATGCGGGCGTCGATTTGACTCAACGTCAGCTTGGTCCGCGCAACAAGCCCGGTGAGCCTGACGAATGCGGCAATGCCGTCGATGGCGGTGTTGAACTCCGGAATGACGAACCCGCCCCGACCGTCGCCGGCAAAGATCGCATCAGCCGCGCCCGCCGCCTTCGTGAGTTCGTCTGGCGACGTAGGCGCCCATCGCGCGGTGACGTGATGGAACCGAGCGACGTCCTCGGCGATACGAGTCGTGGTGATCGGAATGGCGATGCTGCCCGTATGCCGCTCGGCGGCCACCAGATCCATCAGGACCAACAGCGCTCGGTCGTCGTGCACGATCACACCGCGTTCATCGACCAGCGCGATCCGCTCGCCCACAGGATCGAATCGGACCCCGAAGGCGGCGCGCGACGACGCGACCAGTTCGCCAAGTCGTTCAAGAGCGCGCATATGCTCGGCGATCGTCTCAGTGGGAGACGCCTCGTCGAGGCGATTGTTGACGGTCAGCACATCGATGCCGATCCGGCCAAGCAGGGTGGGCAAAACCAACGCTGCAACGCCGCCGGCGGTATCGATAACGACCTTCAGTGCCGCCTCAGGAACGCCCGACGTGTCGATGCACCGCATGACTTCTTGGGAGTAGTCCTCGAGGGTCCGCGACGGGTTTGTGAGGTCGGCGATCTCACCCGGAAATGCGCGACGGAACTCTTGGCGCGAAAAGACCCGCTCGAGTTTGCGACGCGCGGCCTGCGAGAGATCGGCCCCGCGTTCGTCGAGGAAGATGATGTCGACGCTTTGTGCGTCAGCAGGAGTTGTCCGGATCATGATGCCTCCCACCGAGTCGCTGTGGGCGATCTCGAAGCGGGTTACTGGGGACGGCGCCGCCTCGAGGTCACGCACGTTGATCGCGCTCGCGGTCAGTGCGCTAATGACTGCCCGCTTCAGTGCGCGCGCGGCACGAGAGACATCGCGTGACGTCGTGACGACGGCACCCTTCTTCAGGGTCGTCGCGTAGGCCGACGCGAGTCGGACCGCGAGTTCAGGTGTGATCTCGACGTTGACCAACCCAGAGACGCCACGCGGCCCGAAGAGGCTTCGCTGGCCGCGAGATTCCCAGATCACGCTCGTGTTCACGAGCGCGCCGGCTTCGATCGTCTTAAACGGGTACACCTTCACTCCGGCCGAGATGTACGCCTCCTCTTCGACGACGCACTCGTCGCCGACGACGGCGCCTTCCTCGATACGTGCTCCCCGCATGATGTCGGTGTTCTTACCGATGATGCAGCCACGAAGATTTACCTGCGGTCCGATGAAGACGTTGTCGTGAACAAGCGCTCGATGCAGGAAGGCACCGCTCTTCACGACGACATTGCTGCCAAGAACGGTGTACTCACGAAGCTCCGCGCCAGCCTCGACCTTCGCGTAGTTACCGATATACAGCGGGCCCTTGAGGATCGCCTCGGGATCGACTTCTGCTCCCTCACAGACCCAGACACCAGGCATCATTTCGAAGCCTTCGATGTCGATGTCGACCTGGCGGTTCAGCACATCGGCCTGCACCTGAATAAGGCTCTCAAGCGTTCCGACATCTTCCCAATAGGCGTCGGCAACGTAGCCAAATACCGGTGCACCCAGGTCGAGTAACTTCGGGAAGACATCCTCCGACCAATCCACCGGCTCGCCCGCGGCGACATAGGAGAAGATCTCAGGTTCCATCATGTAGATGCCCGTGTTCGCCGTGTCGGAGAAAACCTGGCCCCATGTCGGCTTCTCAAGGAATCGCTCGATCCGGCCGTCCTCACCGGTATTGACAATGCCGAACTCGAGCGGGTTCGCGACACGCTTCAGTGCGACGGTCACAAGGGCACCGTTAGCGTGGTGGAACCTTGCCATGTCGGTGAGATCTATATCGGTGAGCGCATCTCCGGAGACCACCACGAACCGGCTGTCGCGCAACTCCGCCTCGGCGTTCTTCACGCTGCCCGCGGTTCCGAGCGGGGTCTCCTCCGTGGCGTACTGCAGATTCATTCCGAGCTCGTCGCCGTCACCGAAATAGTTCCGGATCACAGACGCAAGAAACTGCACGGTGACGACCGTGTCGGTGAAGCCATGCCTACGTAACAGCCGCAGGACGTGTTCCATGATCGGCCGATTCACTACTGGCAACAGCGGCTTGGGCTGATTCGCGGTCATCGGCCTTAGCCGGGTGCCTTCCCCGCCGGCCATAACCACGGCTTTCATCCCGGAAGCCGGCAACGCCCCCGGGGTCATACCGGAGCCCCCTCGAGCCGGTCGGCGCGAACAAGTTGCCGAACCTGCACGGCGTAGAGGCCACCTGCCCACCAATAGAGGGCGGTACCCCAGATCGCGAACGCCCAGCCAACGATTCGCGCTACGTGATTCACGGTTTCGTGACCGTCACCGAGAAGCAGCAACGGCAGCGCATAAAGCAAGTTGAACGTGGCCGCCTTACCGAGGTAGTGCACCGGCAGCGGACCATAGCCGAGCCTTTTCAGGACGGGGAGGAATCCAGCGAGCACGACATCGCGACCGATCAAAACCGCGGCCAGCCACCATGGCATGATGTGCCGCACCGACAGCGCCAGCACGGTCGCCAGGATATATAGACGATCAGCTGCGGGGTCGAGGAGTTGCCCAAGCCGACTCGTCTGGTGCAACAACCGGGCCAGCTTCCCGTCGAGCCAGTCGGTGAAGCTGCTCACGACGAGGACGACGATGGCCCAGCCGTCAGCTTTCGGCCCCAACGCCAGCCAGAGGAACAGCGGCACCCCGAACAAGCGGAGCAGGCTGAGCGCGTTGGGTACGGTCACCACGCGGTCAGACGGCACCTGCCCAGGTTCCACCGGACACCCTTCCCACGACGTGTGTCGCAACCGGATCCGTGTGGTCAGCTTACGGCGGGTTGCGACGATTTATGGGACCGGCGGTCGCGACCGTCTCCGGCATCGAAAGGGATAGCCCTCGGGCGTGGGGGCGGTGCGCTAGCCGACCGCCTCAACTGCGTGCAGGAGCTCGTGCGGTGACCGCGATGCCGCCACCCGCTCGCGCGCCAAAGCTGCCCGGGCAGAATCAAGTTTCGCTTCAAGGAGCACGATCGTGCGCCCCCGCTCGTCTCCGCTCCCTGCCTGCAGGAGTTCGGCGTACGCGGCCCACCACTCCATGAATGCATCCGTTAGTCGCCCCTCTGAGGCAGCCCCTGGCAACAACTCGCGGGGCTTCGCTCGTGCGCTGGCATTGAACACGGCGTATCAGCCGACCCTGCGTCGCAGCGAGGCGACTCGCGCGTCCGCGGAGGTCCGGATCTGGGCCAGCTCGGCCAAGATCCTCGGTGAGGCACCGGCCGCCTCCGCAGCGTTGAACTCAGATCCGGCCCGTTGCGCGTCGCGCAGGGCTTGACTGTTCTCGGCGGCGTCCTTCACTGCGTGTTCACCCTCTGCCATCTGGTCGGCACTATCGAGAAGCCTCGACGTATGTCCCTTTCCTGCCCAGAGGAGCGCATGGCAAACGGAGGCAAACGGACGCGACCGGTAGCCAGAGCGGGGCCAGACCGGGCCAAAGCGCGGAATAGCCCGAATGCAGTAGTGCCCGGATCCGCTCAGAAGGCCTCTGTTGAGCCGATCGGCGTACCCCTCCTGGCCGGATGGCGCCCGGAGGAGCGCTAAAACCGGACCAAATGGCTGAAACTCGAGGCCAATTTGGCGGTACCACCTCTAGGTATCAACCGGGATCATTTTGGTGACGAGTAACAAAGGACAACCACGGCCATGCAGCCGCGCGGGTGCCCTCCGTGCTGAGCCACAAGGACAGAGATGAAGAAGTCGCTCCCATTGTTGATAGTGCTGGCCGTACTCGGTCTGAGCGCGTGCTCGTCGAGCCACAAAGCACCACGGGCTGCGGCGCAATTCAACCCCGTGTCCGGCAGCGGGGTCACCGTGCAAGTCGCGAAGCCCGACCCGCATGCAGCGATCGAACACCTCGTCGCCGACACGGCCACGTTGTCTGCCGTGGAGGAACAGGCCACCGCCGACGCCGACAATCAGGACGTGCCCGCGTTTACGAAGGACTGCGCCATCTTGAAACCCGCAGGCGATACCTGGAACACGGCTCTCGCGAGCATCAGCGCGACCTTCCCCGGCGCCCTGACCAGCAACGGGATCGATCCGTCCGACGCCCAGCTCACCCTCGCTGAACTGTTGGCGGGGTGCGCTCCCTTTGCGCCGCCGCTGCCAGCTGCCACCCCGGGCCCCACGACTCAAACGAACGGCTAGGTCCTGGCACATCCATACATCCGTCGGGATGACAGGATTTGAACCTGCGGCCCCTTGACCCCCAGTCAAGTGCGCTACCAAGCTGCGCCACATCCCGGAGCCCGGCTCACCCGGGCGATGCGACGATATCGCACTGGCCACAACCGGCGTCCGGCCTACGTGCGGCCGGCGCGGTTCCGGACTCCGCGAGCAACACCCTTGCGCGACTCCTTGACGCGAACAGCCACCTCGACCGGCGTACCAGGAAAGCCGAAGTCTTCGCGCAATCGACGTTCAATGAATCGCCGGTACGTCGCCTCGAGAAAGCCTGACGAGAACAACACGAAGCGCGGCGGCTGGGTACCCGCCTGGGTGGCAAACAACACCCTCGGCTGGCGGCCTCCGCGCACAGGTGGCGGAGTTGCGGCAATCAACGCGTTGAGCCATGCATTGAGCTTCGCTGTTGAGATGCGCCGCGACCAACCGTCGAGCGCAACTTCTAAAGCGGGCGTGAGTTTTTCCACCGCACGACCAGTTTTCGCCGACACATTCACCCGCGGCGCCCAGGCAACGTGGTGCAACTGGCGGTCGATTTCCTTCTCGAGCATGGCGTGGCGGTCCTCGTCGAGAACGTCCCACTTATTGAACGCGAGTACGAGCGCACGCCCCGCATCAACGACCATGTCGATGATCCGAAGATCCTGTTCTGCGAGTGGTTCGCTCGCGTCGAGCAGGACGACGGCAACCTCCGCCTCGCGCAGAGCAGTCGCCGTCCGCAAGCTTGAGTAGTACTCGGCTCCGCTCGCCTCGCGAACACGTCGCCGAATACCTGCAGTATCGATGAATCGCCAGGTCACCCCAGCCAACGTCACGAGTGAGTCGACGGGGTCACGTGTTGTGCCGGCGACCGAGTCGACCACCGACCTGCTCTCCCCCGACAACTTGTTCAGCAGGCTGGATTTTCCGACGTTAGGTCGTCCCAAAAGCGCCACCCGGCGAGGCCCACCGCGACGCAGCCCTTCGTCAGGCGGCGGCTCCGGAAGCGCATCGAAGATCGCGTCGAGCAACTCGCCGCTACCCCGCCCATGCAACGCGCTGACGGCATAGGGCTCGCCGAGGCCAAGTGACCAGAGGCTTGATGCGTCTGACTCGCCCTTCGCGGTATCGACCTTGTTGGCCACAAGAACGACGGGTTTGCGCGCCTTGCGCAAGACACGGGCGACGGCCTCGTCGGTGTCGGTCGCACCAACCGTGGCGTCGACCACCATCACGACCACCTGCGCTGCGAAGGCACCGATCTCGGCTTGAGCCGATACCTGTGCCTGCAGCCCGAGGGCGTCGGGCTCCCAACCACCGGTGTCGACGACGGTGAACGCGCGGCCGCGCCAGTTCGCGTCATACATGACGCGGTCCCGCGTCACCCCTGGTACGTCCTCGACCACTGCTTCACGCCGGCCAAGGATTCGGTTCACGAGGGTCGACTTACCGACGTTGGGTCGCCCGACTATCGCGACCAACGGCACGGTGAGCACGGCACTGTCGTCGTCCGCTTCGAGGTTCGGGTCTGCCTCATCTGATTCGAGGCGTCCGCCATCGTCGGTCAACTCCTGATCGGTCGCGCCGTCGTCGGCAAGGCCGACCCAGTCGGCTTCGGTTTGCCACATCGCGGGTTCGACTCCCCTGCGCTGTGCCCGACCGCCGCCGATGTCGGTGCCGTCGCCCTGCTCACCACCGCGCTCGTCGATCATGGGCGCTCACCGCCAACGTCTTCGAGCACCTGCGTACCGAGCCGCTGCCCGACGAGGTCAACGACGAACGACACAACTGCCTGCGCGTCGATGGCCGTGGAATCGAGCGCGACGGCGTCCGCGGCCTGGGTGAGGGGCGACGTCACCCGGGTCGAGTCGAGGTGGTCGCGCCTTTCCAAATCGGCCTTGACTACCGCAAGATCCCGACTGGTTGCCGCGTCGAGTTCCTCGGCGGATCGCCGTGCTGCGCGCGCTTCGGCCGACGCTGTAAGGAAAATCTTCACCAATGCATCAGGACAAACTGCGGTACCGATATCGCGACCCTCGACGACGATGCCACCGGAGCCGATGATGTCGCGCTGCAGCGCCACCATGCGTCGGCGCACAGTGGGGATCGCGCTTACCGTGCTGACCGCGCGCGTCACCCGGGCGGTTCGGATTGCCGCGCTGACATCACGCCCGTCGATGAGAATCTCGCCCCCGACCTCCGGTCCCGCTATGCGGTCGGGGTCGGTCGATACCTGAAGGTCGACATCGTATGCAACGGACAGGACCCCGTCGACGTCCTCGGGATCTAGCCCACGCTCGAGGACGGCCCAGGTCAGCGCTCGGTACATCGCCCCGGTGTCGAGGTAGCGAAGGCCAAGCGTTCGCGCGACTCCGCGAGCGACCGTCGATTTGCCGGAGCCCGACGGACCGTCGATGCACACGACCAACGTCGATGAATCGACATTCCCGGCGGACCCCGGTGGTTCCGCGGCCGCAGGGCGGAGCGCCTCATCGGCCGGCATTGGTCTGTCTCCAGTCATCGCCGCGCTGTTCTCCCGATCGCGCCGGGGACAGCTGCGGTACGCGTTCGGTCATGCGACCCCAGCAGAGGCGCAGGCTCGCCATGGTACCCGGTGCGGAACGTGCGCAGGTACGCATGGAGGTGGTTTGCAGATCAAGCCATTTGTCGACATAGCGTTGTAGGTCGGCCGGCCTAGGAGTAGACCTCCCAGCCGGCGTCCCTCATACACGCGATTACGGCTGCCGCGGCGTCATCGCGAACGTCCAGCTCGACCAGTCCGCGCGCCCGTCCGGGTTCGTGTTCAACCCTGACGTCCTCAACGTTGATGCCCGCATCACCAAGCGCTCGCAAAACCGCTGCCAGTTCGCCAGGCGCATCGCGGACGACGATCGGGACGGTCACGAAGCCAGCTGCCGGCTCGCCTCGCTTGACGGGGACCCGCGCCCGTCCCGCAACGCCGAGGCGGAGGGTCTCCTTGAGCGCTGAAGATGCGGAGCGATCGCCTGCCGCGATGCGAAGCAGATCGTCCACGGTCCGCGTCACGTCGGCGGCAAACCTGGTGAGCGCCTCGGCAAGGTGGTCCGCATTTGCGAGGAGGATCTGGGTCCACAAATCCGGATCACCTGCGGCCACGCGAGTGGTGTCGTGCAGCCCCGACCCGCCGAGGGCGACCGTGGTTTTATCCGACCCGACCAACTGAGCCGCGAGCAGCGCCGCGACGAGGTGCGGCAAATGCGACACGGTGGCCAACGCCGCATCGTGAGCGTCGGCGGTCATGGACACGGGTATCGCCCCGCAGGCCTCGGCGAGTGCGCGAACATCGGCCAGCGCTTGTGGGGTCGCGAGCGGTGTGCCCGTCAGGACCCACGGGCGACCGACGAAGAGATCCGCGTGCGCCGCCGACGGACCAGACCGCTCGCGACCCGCCACCGGGTGGCCGCCCACGTACGTGGACATATCAGCACCTAAACGCTCAGCCTCGCGTTGAGGTTCAGCCTTAGCAGATGCAACATCTGTATAGCTCCGAGCGAGATTAAGTCGTTGCAGCCGTATCAGTTCGATAGGCACTGCATCAGGCGGAACCGCCAGAATGGCCACGTCAAAATGCTCCCCAGCGGCAAAAATTCGCCCGGCTCCTAGCTCCGTCGCCAACGCGAGCCGGCCAGCCGCGGTGTCGGAGAGAGCAACGTCAACGTCCCGCTGGCGGAGCGCGAGGCCGATCGAGGTCCCGATCAGGCCGGTACCGACCACCAGCACCCGGCTGAGCTCGGCCGGCTCCTCATGCACCCGGCCGAGCTCGGCCGCCTCATGGTTCAAGGCCGACGCGCTCACAGCTTCAGATCGTCGCGCAGGGCGGCAGCAGCACCGAGGAAGGCGTGCCGGATCGCCGCGCGGGGGCGAGCCGTCTCGACATGGGCAAGCAGGCGCACGGTACGCGGCAGCGAGCCCGCGACGGCAATCTCGCTGGCACACAAGAGTGGGACGTCGTCGAACCCGACCTCGCGCGCGCCGGCCGCCGGAAAACACGATGTCAGGTCGGTCGTCGCCGTGAAGAAGATGCTGATCACGTCGTCCGTGGTCAGATCGTTGCGTTCGAGGACGGCGGCCAACATTTCGCGCACCCCGCGATAGACGACGGCGGGGTCGTCAGTGTCGACCTGAATGGCTCCCCGAACGGCTCGAACCGCCACGCGTTCTCCTTCCCTCGCTGATGGTGACGCGTCACCTTAGCGAGGTAGCGACATCGCCTCAAAGCGCTCAAGCGGCGTGTCGGTGAGTCGCGCTAATGCTCTATCAATAAAGCGATGGATCGCTTCAGTAACTATGACTGGCCTGCGGTAGCGATCCGGTGGAAGCGGACTTATCGATAAAGATGTTTTTGCGAGTCCCTGACCTGCCCCGATAGTGCGGAAGGCCAAAATTGACTCGGGTGCTTGACCCGAAACTAACGGCTGGACAGGAACCAAGCAGCATAGATGTGAATACTTATCTGCTTGTCGATACTGCGCTTTGCCTTGATGCAGACTTGGCGGCTCGCCGACGTTAGTCGTTACAAGTCGACAGCTGCGAAGAGCTCAGCGATCTCGCCCCGGTTCAACGGACGGGTTCGACCGGGACGCAAATCGCCCAGGCGGATCGGCCCGACGGCCGTCCTGATCAACCGCTGAACCGGATGGTCAACAGCGGCGAGCAGGCGACGGACGACGTGATTTCGACCCTCATGAAGGACCACCTCGACCATCACCCGTGCCCCCGATCGGCCCACGACCCGGAATGAATCGACCTGGACAAGACCGTCCTCGAGCTCGACGCCGGCCCGCAGTGTCTTGCCGAGACCCCGCGGAACCGCCCCCACCACCTCCGCCAGGTAGGTCTTCGGCACGCCGAAGGATGGGTGGGTTAGCCGGTGCCCGAGCTCGCCGTCGTTCGTAAGGAGAAGCAGTCCCTCGCTGTCGGCGTCCAATCGCCCAACGTGGAACAGGCGCTGCTCGCGATTGCCGATCAAATCGGCTAGGCACGGCCGACCTTGCGGATCCGACATTGTGCTGACCGTGCCGCGCGGCTTGTTCACCGCGAGGTACACCGACGACGTCCGCGTCGATACCCGCATTCCATCGACCTTGATGACCGCCGTCTCAGGGTCAACCCGCAAGCCCTGCTCGCGAATCATCCGACCGTCGACCTCAACACGACCCTGAGTGATCATCTCCTCGCACGCACGGCGGCTGCCAAGGCCCGCCGCAGCGAGCACCTTTTGCAGCCGGATGTCTTGCTCTATGTGGTCGTCCGTCACCTGATTCATCTCAACCTTCACCTGAGAGTTCGTCTTCTAGCTGGTCAATCGTCGTAGATTCGGGCAGGAAGTTAGCTAAATTCGGCAAGTCCGTAAGGTCGCGCAGGCCGAGTCGCTCCAAGAAGTACGACGACGTCTGGTACAGGAGCGCGCCCGATTCGTGCTCCGCCCCTGCCTCCTCGACCAAACCCCTGCTGACGAGTGTTCGCATCACTCCGTCCACATTGACCCCGCGGACCGCGCTCACCCGGGTCCGGCTCACCGGTTGGCGATATGCCACCACGGCCAGCGTCTCAAGCGCCGCCTGAGTGAGCCGCGCCTGCTGGCCCTCAAGAACGAATCGCTCGACGTGCGCGGCAAACTGAGCGCGCGTATAGAGGCGCCATCCGCCCGCCACCTCGCGCAGTTCGAACCCTCGCCGAGACTCGTCGTACTCCTCCCTCAGCGACCGCAGGACCTCGACGACCTCAGGTTGAGGGGTTCCAAGCACTTGAGCCAGGACAGTCGAGTTGGCCGGCTCATCGACGATCAGCAGGATCGCTTCCAAGGCCGCACGCAACTGCTCCGGCGGCAATGGCGAACCCGCTGGCTCCACGTCATCAGTCGCCGCTGGCTCCACGTCATCAGTCGCCGCTGGCTCCACGTCATCAGTCGCCGCTGGCTCCACGTCAGCCCGCCCCATGTCAGCCCGCCCTGTCGACATCACACCGCCTTCGTCTCGACGCGTCGGCAGGCGCAAACGTCAGCCCTCGACCACGTTCAGCGAGCCGAGTCGGCCGCCGCAACCACCCTTGAGGATCTCACGCGTCCGCGACTGTCGAATGGGGCACCGGCAGCGCAGGGTCGATGGGCGCCGCCGGGCTTACGTCCCCGATCCACCGAATGAGGAGGTCGCCCAATGGAGTGACCTGTTCGAACCCCACTAAACCATCGCGAAACAGGTCAAGCAGTGCCAGGAACCGAGCCACGATTTCGACCGTCGCCCCGCATTCGGCAGTCAGGGACCGAAATGTCCCTGTCCCGAGGCGGCGCAGTCGCTCGCTGAGAAGGGCTGCCTGTTCGCGCACGCTGACCGTCGGACTGTGCAAATGCGCGACCGACACCACCACCGGCGGCTTGGGAGCGAGCGCCCTGGCCGCGAGTTCGGCGAACTGGGCAGGCCCGAGCCCCAGGAGCACCTCAGGGAGCAGGCCGGCGAACTGTGGTTCGGGCCCCACCGCTCGCGGGTAGCGGCGACGTTCGGCGGCGAACATCCCGGCCAGGATCGCGGCGACCTCCTTGTAAGCCCGGTATTGGAGCAAACGGGCGAACAGCAGATCGCGGGCCTCAAGCAGCGCGAGATCGTCCTCGTCCTCAACCTCAGCCGCTGGCAGCAGCCGCGCGGCTTTGAGGTCGACGAGAGTGGCCGCCACCACCAGGAACTCACTCGCCCGGTCCAGATCCCAGACCGGGCCCATCCGCCGGATGAAAGCAATGAACTCGTCAGTGACGGTCGACAAGGAGACGGCAGTGATATCGAGTTCGTGCTTCGCGATAAGCCCGAGGAGGAGATCGAACGGCCCTTGGAACACCCCGAGGTGGACCTCGAACCCGTCTCGTGGCTGCGCAACCTGGGTGTCATTGTTGCGACCCACGTGGTTGCGCGCTGCCGTCTGCGTCGCGTACCTCACGTCAACCCGAACGCCGGCGTAAATGGCACGACATCACAGGACCAATCGGACAAGAGGATCGACAAGATGCCCCAAGATCTGGACCAGCACCAGTCGCCGGAAGAGCACCGGCAATCCCAGAATCAGCAGCAGGAGGAGGCCCCAGTTCTCTTCGTCAAGGCGAAAGCGGATCTTGCCCCACAGGCCGGATCGAGGCACCAGGCTGAAGAGTAGTTTCCCGCCGTCGAGCGGCGGTATCGGAATAATCGCGAGTACGCCCATGGCGATGAGCTCGACGCCGGCCAGGAACAGCGCCACCTGGCCGAAAGGCAACGCATAGCGGAAATTATGCGTCGTCGCAAAAGCGATCCCGGTCACTGCCTGATCGAGCGGAAGCACCGGCACGGTCGGGTGTGCCCACGCCTTGAGGATCACCAGCAGGCCGACCCCGAGCCCCGCCAACACCACCGGACCGATGAGTAACTGCAGAACCCGGCGGCCCCGCGAGCGGTGCCGCGGGTCGCTGATGTCGATGGGTGCGCCCCAGCCGACGCCGCCGAGGGCGCCCGCAATGCAGCCGTAAGCGTCGAGATAAGGCTTCAGCCAGGTCGATCGCCGACGGCGAGTGTTCGCGCGGACCCAGGCCGGCTGTCGCTCACCCGAGACGAGCCGCTGAGCCAACCCGCGAACGGTCACCCCGATGACGAACGTGACAACGAGGACGCCGAAAGAGAACGGGTACCGCAAGGCGTACAGCACCGAAAATCAGCGTCCGCGCAACCGGCGGACCAGAATGCTCGACTCACCCTTGGCTTCGAGGTCGGCGAGCACTACCGCGATGGCCTCTTG